>CAJIBJ010000099.1_pt1 | contig 43945 bp, 43 predicted proteins | sample 9199331 | NCBI WGS metagenome assembly CAJIBJ01 (sample SAMEA7708300, study PRJEB35096) | sediment metagenome | biome: marine neritic benthic zone biome [ENVO:01000025]; feature: sediment [ENVO:00002007]; material: shallow marine sediment [ENVO:03000034] sea grass bed [ENVO_01000059] ... | reverse complement strand
TGCTGAACAACGCACCCAGGGCGCTGACTGATCCGCCCCGGTATGACTTCGTGATGGTCGCCTACCGATATGACTATCAGAACCCGGTGAATTACTTCCTGACCTTCGAGGTCCGGGATGGCAAGTTGACCGGCCGCGTCGTCCCGAAGGATGACGGCAACGTCAATCTCAACCGGCAATACGCGGTCATCTTCCGTTACCAGGCCGAACTCAACGCTTTCGAAGAGATTGTCTATGAGCTGCCGGAGGATCTGGAAGACCTGGATGAGCCGATTGCACTCCAGCTGGAGGGAACCGACGGACTGAAGCTCGACAAGCGCACTCGATCACCTGATGGCTTTGTCTTCGAATATCGGGGTTACCAAGGCCGCGGCGGATTGCTGGGTGAAATATTCGGCATGGGGCGCCGTTATGAAAGCGACTATGTGCTGAAAAAAGACAGCGCTTATTTTGAGCTGCCCAAACCCACGCCTGATCCCTATTACTATCAGCACAACATGCACTTCATGGGCTGGGTGATCGAAAAAGGCCGCGCACCGTGACCAGCCGTGCCGAAGCGCTGCGGGAGATTGCCGAAATTGCCGCAAGGCATCACTTGCAGGCCGACGAAATCATCAATGAGTTGAGCAGGGAACCTGAACCGGACCAGGCCGAGCGCTCTTCGGGAATCATGGCAAGGATACTGGCCTATCTGGGTGGAGTATTCGTATTGGCGGGCATCGCCTTGTTCATCGGCATGCAGTGGGGCCAGTTCAATTCCGCGACACGCGTGCTGGTAACTCTGGGCGTCGGATTCGCCATCTACCTGTTTGCCCTGGCGTCCATGTCGGACGCCCGTTTTGCCAGGGTCACCACCCCGATGTTGTTGATTTCGGCCCTGTTGCAACCCACTGGTATCGTGGTGATGCTGAATGAATACTCGCGCGGCGGCGATCCGGAACACGGGCTTCTTTTCATGTGCGTGGTCATGTTCGTGCAGCAGTTTCTGACTTTCCTCGCAAAAAAGCGAATGGCGTTGCTGTTCATGTCGCTGTTTTTTGGGGCCGCCGGCTTCGGGACGCTCTGCGACATTCTGCATATCGATTTCGAAATCGTCGCGCTGGCGTTGGGCATTGGGTTAACGGCCATCTCCTGGGTCATGGACAGGACCCCGCACAAGGTGATCACCCCGTTCTGGTATCTGGCCGGTTCCGCGTTCTTCCTCTACGGAGCCTTCGAAATATTGGAAGGCTCGGTGGCAGAGATTCTGTATTTCGGCATCGCCGCCGGAATCATGTACCTTGGAACCGTCGTCCGCAGTCGCACGCTGTTGTTCACAAGCGTGATTGCCCTGATGGGCTTTACCGGTTATTTCTTCCGTGACAGCCTGGCCAATGCATTCGGGCTGATCTTCATGGGCGTCCTGCTCATCGCCCTCAGCGCCTTCGCCATGAGCCTGAACAGGAAGTACATCCTGGCGAAACGATAATCCGTGCTCCCGTTCAACCCGAAATGAATTCTGTTCGGCCCGCATTGTGAACCCCGGCCCAACATCACCTCAATCATCGTCCCGTCGAATTTTGACGGTCGTTTTGATGATGTAATGATCCGACAGGAATCGCTTGTGGGACAGTGGACTGGCTGATCGCAGGATGTATTGCCGGCTGAACCGGAAGGCCTTCCTGTCCGGAGAGGCCGGGACGAATATTCGGTCAAAGGGCGCGTTGCTGCGGACGAAAGTTGCAATGTCGTCTTCGTTGAGGTCTTCGAACCCGTGTCGAATGAATTCCTGAATGGCCTGTTCTGATCTCCCGGTGCAATTCGTGTCCCCCAGGAAGATGATGTCCTCATCACTTTCCATTTCAGTCCTGATCAGGTCCAGGTTTTCCATCAGTGATTTGACCTCTTCGTGCCGCTTACGCAATACAACCGATCGACTATCGGTATTGGCCTTCATGTGAAGCGGCACCACCACGATATCGGTGCGGCCGGGTCCTGCTGAAAATTTCATGGCGTGAGGTTTCCGGTCCCAGAGCCAATAGTCCTCGCCATTCACTTCTACTTTGCGTTTGACCGGGATTCTGAAGGGTCCTTTCGTGTTTTTGACCCGTGAATCATTCCATGCAATACCGCACAACTGGCTGTCATCGTCCCGCCTGCGATTCTGGAACAGCTTGTATTTCCAATCGTGGCCCGTGTGCTCCCTGACCAGGGCCAGCGCCTTGTCGAGATGAATGTTTGTGAAAGTCGCCATGTCGGTGACGTAGATCTCCTGTAGCGCGAGGACGTCCACACCGGCCATTTCGAGGTGCTCCGCTATCGCGAATTCATTCTCATCGTTATCGTCGTCGTGTTGGCCAAAGTGCTGAATGTTCCAGCTGCCGACGTGTATATAGCGTGGGTCCATGGTGCTCTCCTGTCTGAATTCGCCCGAATTTGATCAAGTAAGTGAGGCAGGATTCAGAATGCTCTCACTCGCGGAAAACGTGGATCATGGATCACGGACAGGGTCGGTCGCGACGCGGGTTTTAGGTGTACCCAGGCGATCCGCACGAGGACCACCCATTCCGTCGACGAGTGGGAGTTCTCTCCACTACCAATCACATATTGAATAATTGGGCACCGAATTTGCGAGGTCGGCGAGAGCCGATTCAAGCCACTATTCTCAGCTTGTCTACGCATCACGGAATATCCCATCGTATTGATCCTGAACATATTTATTGAGGAGGCTTGCAGTGAAAAAGTCAGTTCTCGATTCCGAACTACTCGCCATGACCGCACGCCTGGGCGCAGGTTTTCATAACGCGGCGCCTATCGCGCTGGATAAATTGGGCCCGCAAGTTCGGGCGACCGCCGCCACCAGCGAAGAGGATGTTCCTGCACAGGAGTCATCCAATGTAACCCTGAAACTGATCGTCGCGCCGGACCAGGCTGAACAAGCCGGTCAGTGGATCGAAGAAAACCAGGGGGAAGTCATCTCGAGAGGACCTTCCGTTTTCGTCGTCAACCTGGATGTGCAAAAACTGCCCGATCTCGAGGGAATGCCAGGAATACGCCGCGCCGAGGCGTCGAGGCAGCTGCAGTTTCGCATGGAGGATGCACGCGGTCCCGTCACCGGGGCCGATGCGGGCATCGCAGCGCATGGTCTCTCCGGCGCCGGAGTGGTCGTGGGCGTAATCGACAGCGGTGTTGACTGGGGCCACGCCGATTTCAGAAACAACGACGACACGTCCCGGATCGAACTGTTCATCAAGGCGGAACGACCGGACGGTTCCAGCACTTCGACTTACCAGGAGTTCGACGCCGCGGCGATCGACGCCGCCCTGTCGGGAGGCCCGGCCATACCGGCCGGAGATCCCAACGGGCATGGCACCCACTGCGCCGCAATCGCTGCAGGTAATGGTCGAGCCTCCAACGGTCAGTTCAGGGGGATAGCTGCTGGTGCAGACCTCATGGCGGTCAGCAGCAGCTTGTACGATGACGAGATCATCACCGGAATCCGCCGTATTTTCAGCGAGGCGGGTAACAGGCCCGCCGTCATCAACCTCAGCCTCGGCGGTCATTGGGGAGGCCACGATGGCACGTCCGCGATTGAAAACGTCATTGCGTCGGAAACGGGGCCCGGCAGGATCATCGTGGTGGCTGCCGGAAATGAAGGATCGGACCAGATTCACTGGAATGGACAATTGGTCGGGGGTGACATTTTGACGATGACGGCCCGAATCGGTGACCCCGAATTCCAATTCGTCGACGTGTGGATTCCCAGGGGCGACGACGTCAACCTGACGTTACAGCTTGGAGCGGGCGAAACCGTGCCCATCAACGGCCACTACCATATGAGTTCGATCGGCCTGGTCGGCGGCATCGCCAGGGTGGACCCGATCAACGGCGACCAGAACGTCACCCTTTTCCTGAGTCAGTGTCAGCTCAACCAGACGGTTCAGTTACTGATCGAAGCCAACACGGTCACACAGGGCCAGGTCCACGCATGGAGCGGCCCCAGGGCGACCAACGTCTTTCAAAATGTCGCCTCGACGCACTGCGTTGGCATGCCCGCCACCGAGGAGCAGGCGATTTCGGTTGCTTCTTTCGTCAGCCGGCCGCGAATTCACGCCAATGACTCCGACCTGCCAGGCCTGGCGGTTGGTATTCTGTCACCGTTCTCCAGCCGTGGGCCGACACGCAGCGGCCACCAGAAGCCGGATGCTTCAGCCCCCGGCCAGTTCATTACGGCCGCGCTGGCGGCGAACAGCGAGATGGCGACTGACCCCCGTTACCAGAACCTCCATGACGCTACGGGCACACACATTTCGATCCAGGGAACCAGTATGGCGACACCCTTCGTAGCGGGCGTGATCGCCTTGATGCTGGAAAGGGAGCCCAAGCTGAATCCCGCCGAGATCCGACAGCGCCTGAGGGCGACATCCAGTCGGGACACCACCACCGGCCCCGTCTGGAACGCTGATTTTGGGGTCGGTCGTATCAACGTGGCCGAATTGCTAGACTACGGGACTTGATCCATGATGCAGTCGATGACGTGAACGGCGATCAGACCGACGACAATGGCGTTGATCCGGGGGGGCGCACAACGGCTCCCGGGCAGGCTGTCGAGGGCAGCGGTTCCGACAGGCGTACCGTGATATTGCGGATCAGTGGTCAAGCCAATCCAGAAACATTGATTCCGGAAATCATCGAAACCGGCGCCAAGGTTGTATCGGAAGGAGCCGGCGTGATCATCATCGAGGGCACGCCTGAAGAGGTCGATCAGCTCCGCGGACACAAGTGGATCGTCGCCGTCGAGGAGCCCAGGCAATTCCAGATGCGCCCCCCGGGGTTCTGAGCATGATTTTCAGCCGTCCAGGAGGTTGAGATGTCGCAAACGCTGTTTACACTTGAAGCGGTCTTCGCGAAGCACGGAGACGCCTTGCTGCTCCACTACGGAGACTTCAACGACCCCAGGTGGATTCTGATCGATGGCGGACCGCCGAGCGTTTTCCGCCTCTTTTTGCGCCCTCACCTCGACCACATCCGCTTCCTCTACGACTTCCAAGACGACGAGCCCCTGCCCCTCGAGCTCCTGATGGTGAGCCACATCGACGAGGACCACATCGCCGGCGTGCTGGATTTGACGGCGGAGCTGGACGACGCCCGGATCGAAAATCGCCCGGGTGCGTTCAAGGTAAAGCAGCTTTGGCACAACAGCTTCGACGAGATCCTCGGCAACAAGGGATCGGGGCATGCCGCCAACATGCTGTCGCGATTTGCCGCGACCGCAGATTCCAGTCAACCCAACGATCTTCCGCTCTCGCCGAACCTGTCACGCGAGACCCTCGCCGTGATTGCAAGCACCGCCCAGGGACGGGATCTTCGCGACGCCGCCAAGCGCCTCGGGATACCGGTGAACGAAGGCTGGCGCGGGCTCGTGCGTCGCCTGAGCACCCGTGTCAAGTCGATCCCCATGGAAGAGGGCCTGACGTTTCATGTCCTCGGCCCCGCCCAGGAAGAGATCAAGAAGTTCCAGGACAGGTGGGACACGGACCTCGAGGAACTGCAGGAGAAGGAGGCTCAAGCCCAGGCCCTGGACGATAAGTCTCCCTTCAACCTTGCGAGCATTTCGGTCCTCGCCGAAATGCAGGGCAAGAAGATGCTGTTGACTGGCGACGCCCGCGCCGATCACGTGATCGAAGGCCTGGAGGAATTTTCGGGATCGAAGCCCGCGCCGAACAATCCGTTCAAGGTCGATCTGCTCAAGCTGCCGCACCACGGCAGCGACAAGAATGTGGACGACAACTTTTTCCGCTCAGTGACCGCCGACCACTACGTTATCTCCGGCGACGGCGGCTTCGGCAATCCCGAGGTGGCGACACTCGAAATGATCGCTTCAGCCCGGGGTAACGACAAGTACACAATCCACTTTACGTTTCCCGAAGACCCGGACAAGCGCCGGACGACCAAGCTCCGCAGGGACGCGCTCAAACTCGTCGATCAATGGGTGAGTAACGATAAGCCTGCAAATTGCACCGTCCGCTACGGCGTCGAAGGCCCGTCCTCGCCGCCGAATTCACCCGATAAGCGCGGGCACACCCTGGCAGTCGATCTGCTGGACGAGCTTTACCCCGAAGAGCAACCCATTGTCGTGACGGCTGGTGTGGCCGCGCCTGCCGGAGCAGGCGGCGCCGCGGCTCTTTCGGACGACTTCGACCCGGACCGGGGCGAGCGCCGTGACTTTCTCGAAGGCCTCGTGTACGGGGGCGAGGACCGTCAGCGGTTCACCCAGCAATCGCCGGTCATGCCCGACGTCTGGATACACTTTGGGCTGGCCCCGCACAAGGCCATGGACCTTCTGATGACGCCGGACTGGAACTCAGAGCCCGCGATCCTGGCGCGTGAACTCCGGGAGCAACTGAATCAATTCTCCTGGCATGACGGCGCGACGCCGCTGCCTGCGATCGCAGCAAACCAGAATGCGGTGGCCGCGCGCATGACGTTCCCCGAACTGGTCGCTGCGGCCCTGCCGCTGTCCTGGTGGTGGCGGAACAGCCTTGTGGAGGCCAGCAACGGCGAGCCCTGGGAATGGATCAAGGATGAAAATCTCACCGACTTGCTGAAAAAAGAATTGGCCAGTCCCCCGGGTGACCCGGAACGGCGAATTCCGGCTGATGTTCTCTGGTTCATTCGCATCGTCGGAGTCATTGCATTTCTTTACCTGCAAAAACGGCCGGGTGAACTCAATGTTGAGACCATCGAAAAAGTCAGGAGGAATCCGGCTGATCTGGTCAAGGCTTTGCAGCAATGTTTCCTGGGAGCGAAGGGCGACTCCTTGCCGGAAACGAATATGGACCGCCCGCAGAGCCTGTTCAGCGTCAACCGAAACCGGACCTCGCTCTCTTCAGTCCTCGATTCGGTACCGGCGGTCAAGGGCGATGCGGTCCAGCGGCTGTTTGACGTCAGGGGCGAAAAAATCCGCTGGGCGGTGGTCGACAGCGGGATCGACGCCGTACACTCGGCTTTCCGCCGCCGCCACGCTGCAGGCGGGTTCCATTCGGAGCCCTTCACCCGCTCCGGCGGGGGGCGGCGTCGACCGGAGCACCAGCGATATCGGAACAACACGAGAGTCAAAGCCAGCTATGACTTCACCCACATCCGTGACATCCTGAGCCTGCGTGGCAGGCTCCTCGGCGATTCCGGAGTTCCTGAAGAAGAACTTTTGCAGTGGGTGCGCGACCCCGAGCCCGACAGCCAGCTATCGCTCAGAGAGCGACTGGCCAGGGCGCTGGGAGAAGGCAAAGATGCCCCGAAGGGCGGCGAGAGCGGAGCAGGCACCAAGATGGTGGACTGGGAGGCGCTGGAGCCCTTCATTACCATTGAGCATGCGCCGGTCGCCTACCGGTCTCCCGTCAACGCGCACGGCACCCATGTCGCCGGCATCATGGCAGCCGATTGGCAGGATGCGGAAGGGTCGGTGGCGAGCCTTACCGGCATGTGCCCCGAACTCGAGCTCTACGACTTCCGCGTCCTCGGCGACAACGGTACAGGCAACGAGTTTTCAATCATGTCCGCGATGCAGTTTATCCGGCATTTCAACAGCCGTTTCGAATACGTCGCGATTCACGGCGTCAACCTGAGTTTCTCGATAGAGCACGACGTCTCGAACTATGCCTGCGGGCAGACGCCTGTCTGCGTCGAGGCCGAGCGCCTGGTCGGCAGCGGAATAGCGGTAGTGGCCGCGGCCGGGAACAGCGGCCGGGCCCGTTACCTGACCGCGCATCGCCACGGCGGCTGGCAGACCGACGAGGGCTTCCGCACGGTGAGCATCACCGACCCGGGCAACGCCCAGTCGGTGATCACGGTGGGAGCCACGCACCGTATGGAGCCGCACACCTACGGCGTCAGCTACTTTTCGAGCCGAGGGCCGACCGGCGACGGCAGGATGAAACCCGACCTGGTGGCGCCCGGGGAGAAAATCCGCTCCACCGCGCCCGGTGACAAGGACATGGTCCTGGACGGCACCAGCATGGCCGCCCCCCACGTCAGCGGCGCGATTGCTCTGTTGATGTCGCGCCATACGGAATTCATTGGGGATCCCGCGGCCGTCAAGCGAATCCTGTGTGAATCGGCAACCGATCTCGGCCGCGAGAAGTACTTCCAGGGCGCGGGTCTGCTCGACATCCTGAGGGCCTTGCAGTCGGTCTGAGTCCGGCAGCCCGGGCGGGTGTCGGCCTGATCAAGGTTGAGCTGTCGATGCTGAAGGGGTTTGGGGCCGATCTTCACCGAGGTGACACGACAAGGCGCGCAATAAGTGCAAAGTGAGAGGTTTTCATGGAACGCTTCACTCATCGTGATACTGCATTATGGTGGTTGACGAGTGGGGGTCGCTTGTATCGAGGGCTTTGAGAGGAATTTTCAAAACGGTGGAAATGATGCAAAAAAAGAGGCGCTTCAAATTCCTGGCGGCCATGACCCTGGTCCTGGTCGTTACTTCCGGCTGCGCAACCACGTCAAGGATCTCTCAGTTCGACACTTTCGCGACAGCCGGGAACCAGTACGCGACAGCCATGGACGGGCTCCTGACCGAGTCCACCAACGTGATGGTGGATGCCAATTCCCGCAAGATCATGTGGACGGCTGCACCCCTGGTCGAGGCAGCCAGCACGCCGGAAGAGCAGGATCAGGTCAAGACCATGCTCGTTGACCAGCTGCAGGTGCAGGACGATGTCATGCGCCTGAACATCAAGGAAATCGAGTTGCTGCGGGCACAGGTCAAAATTCTTTCCACTTATTTCGGCCGGCTTGCGGCCCTGGCGACGACCGACGCACCCGCCCAGTTCGGCGCCCAGCTGGAAAACAGCGTCACCGCCCTCAACAGCCTTTCGAACGAATTGAACGGTTCATCCCTGATCAACCAGCCCGAAGCCGTGCAACAGCTGGCCGGGGGGCTCGGTTCGCTGATCGTGAAGGGGGTACAGCAAAGGGCGCTGGAGAACGAGCTTGAGGCGAGGAAGACCACGATCGCTGAAACACTGCGGCTCCATCAGGCATTGCTCGCGGCGATCAAGGCGCAGATCGACGCGGACGCCGGAATCATTCGCCAGCGCGAGTACGAGGTCAGGGTGCGGGATGCGATCGTCGCCTCCGTCAACCGCCAGGAGACATGGATCAGGGATCGACGATCCTTGCTCGAACCCGTGCCCGTCAGCCAGCAGGTCAGCGCCACCATGAGCGCTCTTGAGAATATGCAAACCGCATGGGCCAGGCTGTTGACCAGCGAGCTCACGGCAGCCGATGTACAGTCCGTGGTCAATGACCTTCAGCCGGTCCTTACCGGCCTCGCGGCCCTGAGGGCGGACTAAGCGCAAGGAGATTCCAGAGATGCCAAACACCGACCAGCCCCAGATCACCAAAAAAGCGGCCCTCGAATACCTTCGGGCGGTCGAGAAACAGCTCTACTCGACCGCGGTTGAAGCAGAGGTCAAGAAGCTGGATTTTCCGAAGCAGCTCGAGTTCTTCAGCTCCCGTCTTTCCTTCACGGCCCTGATCGGTCGGCTTAACGCCGCGCTGATGCGGGAAATCCGCAAGGACCTCCAGGCTCAGGCGCGCTCCATCAAAGTTGGCGTCGACGAATTGAAGGATTCCCTCGACAAACTCACGGATGCCGTCGAATGGGCCAAGGCCGTCAACGGCGTCACTTCGGCCATCGCGCAGGTCGTATCGCTGTTCTAAGCAGCGGCCTCACAAGGCTCCCGACCAACTGCCGCCATGGGTTTGTGGGGCTTCCCTCGTCGTGCTCCGCTGCAATCCGGACCAGTCTCTATATCGATGGTGAGCAAACGCGCGAGGTGTTGTTTCCAGATTATGACAACTATTGAAGTTTATACTTCAAGCTCAATTTTCCCTGTTCCGGATTTGGCATGTCGGGCGTTGGGGATTAAGATAGCAGGATCACGGGTTGTCCGTGGAGCCAGAGATTCCCGACTTGTATACTGATTCGGGAGCCTGGAATCATAATAATGTGGGCATCTGTAACGGGCGAGGCGTAAAAGAACAACAGACCTTCAGATGAATTTAAGTCCCGGTTCCGACCCTGTGAATCGGGGGCTTATTTGCAGCGCAGGCTTTTTCTGGCTGCTCTAATGGGAGAAACAGAGTGAACGTACCTTTTCGAGTCGAAAATACCCTTAAAAATCGATGTATTAACTTGTTATTCGTGCTAGCGGTGTCTGTTCTGTTACCGGCGCACGTTTCCGCACAATTGTTGACTTGCAATGGCGCGATGGAAGCCACTTCTGCGACACCGGCACCCTTTTTTGAAGGGGATACGATAAGAATCGATGTCGGTATTGGAGCAGAAGAAATTCTGGGTGGCAGCGCCATTATCATTCCAGAATTCAGTTATTTCCTGGATTGTGACATGCTCGATTTATGGCCGAATTGTACCGATGAGCCATTGAATGATATTGCATATTTAGGAAACATAACGACGGATTGCGTAAACGCGGCCGCCCAGCCCATCATCTGGAATGCTGTTGACGCCGGCGGAGTGACTTTTACGGCAAGCAATGGCCCGGCCGTTGTTCCCGCGGACAGCAAATGCCTCGTTTCGTTCGACGTCGGGCTGAATACAGTAGGTGCTGAACCGCCCCTCGTGAACCAGCTGTTCGGGTTTGATGGGGTAGACTGCGACAACGGCCAGCCGGGTGGTGCTTCGGGCTCAGTCGGCGTAGGTGTCAGCGAATGTTTGATCGACCTGGTCAAGGAAGTCAGTGTTGACGGAGGCTCGAACTGGTTTGACGCCAACACCCCGAACGGACCGAACCTCGATTTTCCGCCGGGTGACGCGCTATACCGGCTGATCGTCACGAACACCGGTACCGCTGATTACGTAGAGGATATCGTGATCAACGATGCTGACCTTGGCATCGTGGACGCAACGGTTCCCGGGCTCCCTGCAGGGGATTTCACCACCGTAGACCAAGGTGACATCCCTGAGCTGAATGCGCTGGGACGATGCACTCAGGCAGGCGCCCTCGAGAACATCTCGGACGCGGTTGGTGTCTGTCGTGCCGCAAATGGCGCGCCAGTTATTGAAGCCAGTGACTTCGACAACGCCTGGATCAATTGCGCCCCGCCACCTGAAATCGACATTCTCAAAGAAGTCAGTGTCGACGGCGGTGCGAACTGGTATGACGCCAACATTCCACCCGACTTCCCGCCTGAAGTTGCGTTCCCGGCCGGTGCTTTGTACCGGATTACCGTCAGCAACACGGGTCTGGTCGACCTGGTCAATGTCACGGTCGATGACCCCACGCTTGGAATTGCCGGTTACCCGGTGGGCGATCTGGCAGCCGGCGCATCCGTCCTGTTGACTGACGGCAACATTCCCGCACTGGATGTGGCCCAGCGCTGCGATGCGCCAGGAACATACACCAACATTGCATTCGCAAACGGTGAATCCGCCCTGACCGGAGCGGCTGCTCCTGAAGCTCAGGATCCGGCGAGCATAGTGTGTGTCGAATCAAGAGCGCAGTTCAGGGTCATCAAAACATTCATCGACGGTAGCACCGACGAAGTGGATGTGCTACTGACCTGCAATACCGGCTTGCCACTTGAGCAGTCCTTTACCATTGCGGGCGGCGACCCGGTCGGTGTCGTCTTCATCGTCAATGACTTCCTGCCGGGAACCATGACCTGCGAAGTGACCGAGACCAGGGGTCCGGAAGGATACTTCCCGATATTCAATGATGGAGACGGTTGTCGATGGGAGAACATCGTTCCCGATTTGTACGTCTGCGAGATCTCCAACGTCGCGGACGTGGCCACTTTCTCAGTCCTCAAGGTATGGGAGATCTTCAACGAGGGCGGTGAGGAAGTGATCCAGGAGGCATACGTGACGATCTGGTGCAGCAGCGAGATTGTCGGCGGCAATTACGACGAATTCCGCGACGAATGGTACACGTCGGGTTACCTGGGTGACGGCGATGTGCTGACCGCCATGGTTGACACCTCGCAGGGTCCGACCACCTGCTATGCAACCGAGTCAATCAGTCAAAGCGGAGTGGAATCGGAGGACAACTGCGACAGCAGGGCGATACCCGCAGGCGGGTCCTCGAGCTGCACCTTCGTGAACACGGTGTTCTTCGAAGGCATCCCGACGCTGAGCCAGTACGGCCTGGCAATCCTGGCATTGTTGATGCTGGGTGTGGGCCTGGTTGGCTTCAGGCGTTTCGTCTGATCAGCTCCTGCTGACACGCGTCAAGAACCAACCCCGCGGTGGGCGACCACCGCGGGGTTTTTCTTTTGGGCAGGGTCTTCAGAATGCCGGTGGAAGGTGAACTTCCGATAGAAGAAGGCGAGCAGAGGAAGCCCCGGCTTGCTGATGACTGGCCCGGTAGCGGCGCTGAACGCAAAAAGAAACCCCGCTCAGGGCGGGGTCTCTCATTTCAGGCTGGGTGCCTGGACAACAGATGCGGCGATCGCCTTACATCATGCCGCCCATGCCTCCCATACCGCCCATGTCGCCACCCGGCATCGGCGGCTCTTCCTTCGGGAACTCCGCGACCATGGCCTCGGTGGTGATCATCAGGCCGGCGACCGATGACGCGTTCTGCAGCGCTGAACGCACGACCTTGGTCGGGTCCAGGATGCCTTCGGCGATCATGTCGGCGTATTCGCCGGTAGCGGCGTTGTAGCCGAAGTTGCCTTCGCCGTCGCGCACCTTATTCAACACCACGGAGCCTTCCTCACCGGCATTGGAGACGATCTGGCGCAGTGGCTCCTGCATGGAGCGGGAAGCGATGGCAATACCCACGTTCTGGTCTTCGTTGTCGCCCTGGACCTGGGCGACGGCGCCAAGGGCGCGGACCAGCGCGACACCGCCGCCCGGAACAACGCCTTCTTCAACGGCGGCGCGGGTGGCGTGCAGGGCGTCTTCGACGCGGGCTTTCTTTTCCTTCATCTCAACTTCGGTGGCAGCGCCGACCTTGATGACGGCAACACCGCCGGCCAGCTTGGCCACGCGTTCCTGCAGCTTCTCACGGTCGTAGTCCGAGGTGGACTCCTCGATCTGTGCGCGGATCTGGTTGACCCGTCCTTCGATCTGGCTGCTTTCTCCGGCGCCGTCGATGATCGTGGTGTTTTCCTTGGTGATGTTGATCTTCTTGGCGGAACCCAGCTCTTCGATACCGGCCTTCTCCAGGCTCAGGCCCACTTCTTCGGAGATCACGGTGCCGCCGGTCAGGATGGCGATGTCTTCCAGCATGGCCTTGCGGCGGTCTCCGAAACCGGGGGCCTTGACGGCAGCCACCTTGACGATACCGCGGATGGTGTTGACCACCAGGGTGGCCAGCGCTTCGCCTTCCACGTCTTCTGCGATGATCAGCAGGGACTTGCCGGACTTGGCCACGGCTTCGAGCACGGGCAGCATGTCGCGGACGTTGCTGATTTTCTTGTCGTGCAGCAGGATGTAAGGCTCTTCGAGGTCCACGCTCATGGTCTGCTGGTCGTTGATGAAGTAGGGCGAGAGGTAGCCACGGTCGAACTGCATGCCTTCGACGACGTCCAGCTCGTTGGCCAGGCCGGAAGCGTCTTCGACGGTGATTACGCCTTCCTTGCCGACCTTGTCCATGGCGTCAGCAATGATTTCGCCGACCTCGGTGTCGGAGTTGGCGGAGATGGAACCGACCTGCGCAATGGCTTCATTGGTGGTACAGGGCGTGGACTGTTCTTTCAGGGAATCGGTGGCGACCAGCACGGCCTTGTCGATCCCCCGTTTCAGGTCCATCGGATTCATGCCGGCCGCGACGGCCTTCAGGCCTTCGCGCAGCATGGCCTGGGCCAGCACGGTTGCGGTGGTGGTTCCGTCACCGGCGACGTCTGAGGTCTTGGAAGCGACTTCCTTGACCATCTGTGCGCCCATGTTCTCGAAATTGTTGTCCAGCTCGATTTCCTTGGCGACGGAAACGCCGTCCTTGGTCACGGTCGGGGCGCCGAACGCCTTGTCCAGCACCACGTTGCGGCCCTTCGGGCCCAGGGTCACCTTGACCGCATCGGCCAGGATGTTGACGCCGGCGATCATCTTGCCGCGCGCGTCTTCACCAAATCGTACGTCTTTTGCACTCATTGTTAATTCCTCGATTTCAAATTCGTTTATCGAAAGCCGGTTCAGCTTTCGATGATGGCCATGATGTCGTCTTCGCGCATGACGAGCAGTTCCTCGCCTTCGACCTTGACCTCTGTGCCTGAATACTTTCCGAACAGAACGATGTCCCCGGCCTTGACGTCCAGGCCCCGCTGCTCGCCACTGTCGAGCACCTTGCCGTTACCCACGGCCAGGATCTCCCCACGAACCGGTTTTTCCGCCGCATTGTCAGGGATCACGATTCCCCCTGCGGACAGCTTTTCTTCCTCGACGCGCTTTACGATCACGCGGTCATGTAAAGGACGAAGTTTCATTTCAGAATCTCCCAATTTTCCAGATTGATTTGAATTTAAATGTCGGGAAAGCTCTGCTCTCCCTAAAATCTAACGTCTGCTCGCGAGCATTCGCCACGAGTACAGCCTGTCGTGGCAAATGGGGTTGGCGAAAATTCATTTCAAGGCATGGCCGAAAATCATTTTTGTTTTCAGCTTGGCAAATGATGGCCGTACGGTACAATTCGCGGCTTCATGACCGCTTCCGCCATCCGGCTCAACGACCAGCAGAAAGCCGCCGTCCGCTACACCAGTGGACCGCTGCTGGTGGTCGCTGGCGCAGGGAGCGGCAAGACACGGGTGATCATCGAGAAGATCGTGTACCTCGTTGGTTCGCGGGGATTGCCATCCGCCCGGGTCGCGGCCATTACCTTCACCAACAAGTCAGCGAAGGAGATGAAAGAGCGGCTGTCGGCGCGCCTGGGGGCGGAGAAAACCTCCGGGATCACGGTTTCCACCTTCCACGCCCTGGGCTGGCGAATCCTCCGCGCCCACCACGAGGCGTTGGGATACCGCCCGGGCATCAGCATCCTGGACGAGGGCGACAGCCAGACGGTCGTGAGGGACCTGCTGCCCGAGGGCACGTCGCCGGAGATGGTGCGCCTGGCACGCGCCCAGTTGTCGCGCTGGAAAAACCGCGCCTTGTCGGCAGCCGATTTGCAGGATGGCTTCGACAGCGCCGGCGAAGCGGCGATCGGCCATCTCTACCAGCGCTACGAGGAGCACCTGAAACGCCTCAATGCAGTGGATTTCGACGACCTGATCCTGCAGCCGCTGCGCGCGCTGCGGGAGGAAGAATTCCGCCTGGAATGGCAGCAGAAGATCCGCTATCTGCTGGTGGACGAATACCAGGACACGAACGAGACCCAGTACCAGATGCTGAAAACGCTTATGGGGCCGGAAGGACGCCTGACCGCCGTCGGCGATGACGACCAGTCGATCTACGGCTGGCGCGGCGCGCAGCCGCAGAACCTGCAGCAACTGGCGGCGGACTACCCGGCACTGCATATCGTGAAATTGGAACAGAATTACCGATCCTGCGGCACCGTGCTGAAGGCGGCCAATGCGCTGATCGCCAACAATCCCCACACCATCGAGAAGCGCCTGTGGAGCGCCCTGCATCCGGGCGAGCCCAACGGATCATCCCCTGCGAGGACGAACGCGCCGAGTCCGGAATGATCGCGGCGGAAATCCTGCACCGCCAGTACACGACGCCCGCGCGCTGGGGCGACTTCGCGGTGCTCTACCGCGGCAACCACCAGTCGCGCGTCCTGGAACAAGCACTGAGGGAGCAGCAGATTCCCTATCACCTGTCGGGTGGCACCTCGTTTTTCGAACGCACCGAGGTCAAGGACCTGATGTGCTACCTGCGCCTGGCGATCAATCCCAATGACAACACAGCTTTTCTCCGGGTCGTCAACACGCCGCGGCGCGACATCGGCGTCACCTCGCGGGGCCACATCGCGCAGTTGGCCGGCAACCGGCGCGTCAGCCTGTTCGAAGCGTCATTGCTGCCGGAGTCCCGGGGTGTCCTGAAGGCCCGGACGGCCGAAAGCCTGGCGCAGTTCTGTGACCTGTTGATCCGGACGGGCGATGACGGCGAGCGCTCCGACCCTATGGAGGCCGTAATGAAATTGGTCGAACAGATCGGTTACGAGCGCTGGATACGGGACCAGGCGGATAATCCTGCCGACGCCGATCGCCGGGTGGAAAACGCGCGCGAACTTCTGGCCTGGCTGGACCGCCTGCACCAGGACCGCCCGGAACAGGGCCTGACGGACCTGGTCGGCAGGCTTTCGCTTCTGACCAGCCTGGACCAGGATAAGGAGCCGGGACAGGAAGTCCGCCTGATGACGCTGCACGGGTCCAAGGGCCTGGAGTTTCCCCACGTGTTCATTGCCGGCGTGGAGGAAGACCTGATACCACACCGCAACAGCCTGGAGGAGAATGCCGAGGAAGAAGAGCGCCGCCTGCTCTATGTCGGCGTCACCCGGGCGCGCGAGTCGCTGACGCTGGGTTACGCGCAGAGCCGCCGGCGTTTCGGTGAAGTGATCAACTGCAAGCCCAGCCGTTTTCTCGACGAACTGCCGCCGGAACTGGTCGAATGGCGCGGCGAGGACGAGGCAAAAGACCAGGAACGGACCCTGGAGCGCGCTTCCGCGCACCTCGGCCGCCTGAGGGAAATGTTTTCCGACTGATCCGCGGCCCGCAAGCGCCCGGATCTCATCAGGCCTGCCGGTCTTCCCTGGCCGAGGCGCATTGGATGCAGAGCAGGACAGCGGGGTCGACCTCCAGCCGGGCCGGCGCTATGGCTTCGCCGCATTCCACGCAATCGCCGTATTCGTCGTCATCGATCCGTTGCAGTGCCTCCTCTATCTGGCGGAGCTTCTGCCGCCGCCGTCTTCCCGTCTCGATGGACATCGCCTGGGCCTGCATCGCGTCCATGCGGGAAAGCCGCCCGACGCGGGTCTGGTCCAGCTCGACCGGCTGTTCCGCCCGCTCGCCCGTTTCCTGGGCGCTGAGCAAGTCCTGCTTCATTTCCTGCAGGAGTGATCTGAAATGCGCACTGTTCATCGTCACCCCCATTCTAACCGCAAGACAAGTCCGCCGAAGCGGGAAAGCGCCACTGTAGGAGCGGATTTATCCGCTCATACATTTTCAGCCGGTGAAGCCGGAACGGTGGCCGGATCCTGCCGTCGCGCATGAAACTCCGTTGTAACAAAATCCAGCCGCGTGCGTTTATGCTGATGGGATGAGCAGAATGTTTCGCAGATGGGTAGATGAGTACCAGGACCAGGCGTGGACCCTGGCGCGCTACCTGCTCGGCGATCCTTCTGAAGCCGAGGACGCCTGCCAGGAGGCATTCGTCAAGCTCTGGAACAACCAGGACCGGATCGATCCCGACAAGATCAGGCCCTGGTTGATGAAGGTGACGCGAAACGGCTGCCTGGATCGTCTGAGGCGCCGTCACCCGACCGAGGAACTGCAGGAATGGCACCAGCCGGATGCAGTGGCCGGCCCGATGCAGGGACTGCAGCAGAGCGAACTCGGTGCGTGGCTGAAAACCACCATCAACGGACTGAAAGAGCCGTACCGATCACTGGTCGTGCTCCGGGACGTCCACCAGCACAGTTACGAAGAAGTGGCCGCCGTGCTGGACCTGAACATGCCGCAGGTGAAGACCTATCTGCACCGGGCGAGAAAGCAGTTGCGCGAGCAACTGGCGGAGGTAAGACCATGAACAAAGACGACAAGAGCTGGGAATCGGAACTCGACGACCTGATGGGTCAGCTCACGCTGGAAAAGGCGCCGGCAAGCCTGACTCGCCGCCTGAAGCGCATACCGCGCGAATACGGCGAAAAAGCGAACCGCTGGTCGTGGCTGATGCCCGGAGCTTTTCCCCGCTGGGCGATGGCCCCGGCTTTCGCCGCCGTTCCCCTGCTGGTGCTGGTGGTCGTGATGATGCAGCCGCGCCAGCCTTCGCAGGCCGAGATCGAACAGGCGCGCCAGGACGTGGCCGTAGCCTTCGCCTACCTGGACAAGGTGGGTTACCGGACCGGCAGCCAGATACAGACCGTGCTGGGTGGTGAATTACGCAGCAGCGTAAAGGAACCGCTCTCCAAACACATTCCATTTACTGAACAATCCCGAAAGGAGGAAACGACATGAAATCTTCATTTTCCAGGAAATGCCTTGTGGCGTGCCTGACCGGCCTGATGGCGATGCCGCTGATGGCCCAGGAGGACGCCCTGAAAGACTATCCGGGCTACGTCGACTTTGGCGAGCTGAACGCCATCTTCGGTGAACCGACGGTGCAGATCTCGGTGGGCAGTTCACTGCTGGGCCTGGTCGGTTCGCTCAGCGCCGAGGAAGACCCCGAAGCCGCCGAGTTGTTCAACCGGCTGGACGGTGTGCGCGTCAGCGTCTACGAGACGGAGACCATGGCCGAAGGCGCCGTCGATCTCGTAAAGAGTGTGTCTGCGGAGCTGAACGGTATCGGATGGGAGCCCGTCGTGACGGTCAATACCAAGGAAGAGCAGGTCCGGATCTTCATGAAGATCAGCAACGATCAGGTCGACGGCATCACCGTCATGGCCGTCGAGGAAACCGAGGCAGTGTTCGTCAATGTCATCGGCAGCATCGATCCGAAGGAACTGGGCCAGGTCATGGACAATTTCGATATCGACCTGGGCGATGATGATGAGGATCATGATGAGCACAGTGGATAAACGGTCCGCCGCCATGCGATGCCTGCTCCTGCTTTGTCTGGCTGTAGTGCTGTCGGCCTGCGGCCTGACGGCCCCGCGGAGCAGCGAGGGCTACGCCGACCTGGATTCACTGGGTATGCGCGACACCGATCGCGTGATGTCGCTTTCGATAGGCCCGACGCTGCTGAACTTCGCTGCCGCGCACGTCGATGACGACCCGGAGACCAAACAGCTTCTGAAGAGTCTGGACGGGATCCGGATACGGATCTACGAGATCGACGGCAGTGCAGCGCGGGTCGCCTCGCGGATCGACGTGATGAGCGAGCGGCTTCAGGAAGACGGTTGGGAGCCGGTGGTGATGGTTCGGGAAGAGAATGAGACGACCCACATGCTGCTGCGCGTGGTGGAAGGGCGGATTGCCGGCATGACGGTGCTCGTTTCCGACGGCGAATCCGAGGCCGTGGTCGTGAACCTGATGGGCCGCATCGAGCCGCAGCAGTTCGGCGACGTCATGGTGGCCCTGGATGTGGACGCCCCCGGGGTGGACAACGTTCGGCCGGCGGGCCGTGAGGAAAGCTGAGGGCCGTCGCCGACAGCCGTTCAGGGGTCGTCCCGGACGATGACCGTATTCTCCACCAGGATCACTTCATCGGCAGGCAGCCCGGCTTTTTGCGCATGCTCCATGATGGCGTCTTCGTCTTCGGCCTGGTAAATGCAAACCGTTCCAAGCGTCCCGTCCTCCTCGTCGAGCACGTAAGACCGGATCCATCTCACCTGGTCCGCCATTTCCTCGTCTCCGACCTGGGTTGAAACGGCCGCAGCGTTGTCCAGGTCCTCTGAGGTCGCCCAGGCGCCCCGGCGCAGAATGACATAAGTTTGCATGGATATTCTCCTTTGCGATTGTCCTAAGCATAGGACAAATCAGGATTGAAAAATACGCGGCCCTGGGCCAGACTGGCCGAATGCGCCGAATCGTCGTTGCCGTTTGCTTTTTCGCCTGCACTGCGTGCAGCGCAGAAGGCCCCCAGGTCAGGCTCAAGGGAGAGCGTTTCACGGTTGAACTCGCAGAAACCAGCGAGAAGCAGGCCCTGGGGCTGATGTTCCGCGAGGAACTGCCGGACGATCACGGCATGCTGTTCATCTTTCCCTCCGAGGGCCGCCGCGCCTTCTGGATGAAGAACACACGGATCCCACTCGACATCTTTTACTTTGACGCGGAACTGAAACTGGTCAGCGTCTCGGAGAATACGCCGCCGTGCCGGGTCCGGAGCTGTCCGGCTTATCCCAGCGAGGGTCCTGCAAAGTACGTGTTGGAACTCAATGCCGGCAAGGCGGCGGAGCTCGGCGTGAAGCAGGGCGACGTCCTGGAACTCGACCTGGATTGAAGTTTCACCCTGCTTTGGTGGTAAAGTATTGCCGTCCGGGTCCGTGTCGCCGAGACGGGGCCCGGCCGACACCATCTTCAATGTGAGTGAACAGAGGGATCAACATGGCTGGAAAATTTGTCGTATTCAAAGGTAAGAACGGACAGGACTATTTCAGGCTGAAAGCCGGTAATGGCGAAGTCATCCTTTCGAGCGAAGGGTACAAGGCACGGAAATCCTGCGAAAATGGAATCGAGTCCGTTCGCAAGAATTCCCAGGACGAAGGCCGTTTCGAGGTTCGCACGGCAAAGGACGGGCGCGAGTACTTCATTCTGAAGGCCGGAAACGGACAGGAAATCGGACGGAGCCAGATGTACAAATCGAGCAGTGGTTGCCGCAACGGAATGAAGTCCGTCGCCAGGAATGCCGCTGACGCGTCAGTCGTCGAAGAATAGACGCAACCAAGAATTTTGAAAAGCGGGCTTCAGCCCGCTTTTTTTTGCTGTGAATCAGCCGATGGCGAAGACCGGAAAAACCCGCTTGAAAATCCTGCAGGTCAGCGACTGCCACGTATCGGCGAAGCCTGACGCGAACTACCGTGGCCAGAGTGCGGACCGGAATCTCCTGAACCTGTTGAGCGTCATGCGCTCCTGGGGCCCGGACCTGATCCTGTTGACCGGAGACGTGAGCGAGGACGCCAGCCCGGCCGCTTATGCCCGGGTCGCGATAAGGTTGGGAACGATCGGTGCGCCGATCCTGGCTCTTCCGGGAAACCATGACCGGCCGGAAGTCATGAAAGACCATTTTGCCCGCGGACCGTGGAAGCGACCGTACGTGATGGAAAAATCCGGCTGGATGATGGTCATGCTGGACTCAACGAAACCGGGAAAGATCTCCGGCTCGCTCAGCCAGCACGCACTGGAGCAATTGGACGAGCTTCTTCGAACCAGCGGCGCGGATCACTTGCTGATAGCCCTGCATCATCAGCCGGTGCCCGTCAACGCGCCCTGGATCGATCGCTACGCGCTGGAAGATCCGGAGATGTTCTTCAGACTTGTCGACCGGGATCCAAGGGTCCGCTGCGTACTCTGGGGCCACGTGCACCAGGACTTCCGGGCGGTGCGAAAGGAAGTGCATCTGCTGGGTGGTCCATCGACGGTCGCGAACAGCCTTCCGGGAACGCCAAAGTTTTCACTGGATCTCGAGGGGCCGTCCTGCCGCTGGCTGGAGTTAGGGGCGGATGGCGCGGTGGAAACCGGTGTATTGAGGGCGGATCAGTCTTCGGCCGGCAGAACCAGCCAGAGGATCAGGTAGACGATGATGCCCGGGAAGGCAGCGGAAAAGATCGAGAGCAGCACGTAGGCGACCCGGGTGCCGGTCAGGGACCAGCCGAAATGCCGCGCGATACCTGCGCAGACCCCGCCGATCATGGCATTACGCTTGCTGCGTTTGATTCCGCCGTTGTCACTCATGGAACAGGGATACGCCTCCTTTCTCCAGCGCAAGCATACCCTAATCCGAAGAAAGAAACCGTTAAGGGCCAGCTCAGATTTCGATCATCTCGAAGTCTTCCTTGCCCGCGCCGCAATCGGGGCAGACCCAGTAATCCGGGATGTCCTCCCAGCGCGTCCCCGGCGCGAGACCTTCTTCGGGACAGCCCTTCTCCTCTTCGTAAATCCAGCCGCAAATAATGCACATCCAGTTCTTGTAGCCGTTGTCGTTCAATTTCCTGTCACCTTGCCGAAAAAAGTAGCGTAGTTTGCCATACAATACCGCAATGAACAGCAGCAAAGACCTTATTTCACGCGCCCGGGCCCATATTCCGGGCGGCGTTAATTCTCCGGTCAGGGCCTTCAACGGCGTCGGCGGAGATCCCGTGTTTTTCGAGCGTGCGGAAGGCGCCTGCCTGTACGACGTGGACGGCCGCTCCTATATCGACTATGTCGGTTCCTGGGGGCCGATGATCACCGGGCACGCGAACCCGGCGATCCTGGCAGCCGTGAAGGAAGCGGCCGGCCGGGGGCTCAGCTTCGGCGCGCCTTGCCCGGCCGAAGTGGATATGGCCGAGCGCCTGTGCGAAACCGTGCCCGCCATGGACATGGTCCGCATGGTCAACTCCGGCACCGAGGCCACCATGAGCGCCGTCCGGGTGGCCAGGGCGGCGGCCGGACGCGACGTGGTGATCAAGTTCGAAGGCTGTTATCACGGACACGCGGACAGCTTCCTGGTCAAGGCCGGCAGCGGCGCGCTGACCCTGGGGGTCCCCAACTCCCCCGGTGTTCCATCGGCGGTGGCCGATCTCACCGTGACGCTGCCTTACAACGATCTGCAGGCTGTGCAGGACTGCCTGGCCGTGCGCGGATCGGAAATTGCGGCGATCATCGTCGAGCCGGTGGCTGGCAACATGAACTGCATCCCCCCGCTCGAGGGCTACCTGGAAGGACTGCGTTCCGCCTGTGACGAACATGGATGCCTGTTGATTTTCGACGAGGTGATGACCGGGTTCCGCGTCGCACTCGACGGGGCCCAGGGCCTCTACGGCATCGAACCGGACCTGTCCACCTGGGGCAAGGTCATCGGCGGGGGAATGCCCGTCGGCGCCTTCGGCGGCAAGCGGGAATACATGGAGATGGTCGCCCCGTCGGGCCCGGTCTACCAGGCCGGCACACTGTCCGGCAACCCGGTCGCCATGGCCGCCGGCCTGGCCAACCTGGATCTGATCAGCCGCCCCGGTTTCTTCGAGGAACTGGGCGCCAGAACGGCCCGGCTCGTTGCGGGCCTGCAGCAGGCCGCGGACCAGGCGGGTGTCGCGGTGACGACAACCCAGGTGGGCGGCATGTTCGGCCTGTTTTTCACCGGCGCCGGGCGGGTCGTGAACTTCGCCGAGGCGGGGAGCTGCGATGTGGAAGCATTCCGGGCCTTCTATCACCATATGCTGGAACGCGGGGTTTACCTGGCGCCCTCGGCCTTCGAAGCCGGTTTCGTTTCCTCGGCGCACAGTGACGAGCAGATCGATGCGACGGTAGCTGCCGCGGGCGAGTCGTTCAACCTCCTTTAGCCTGGCGGTAGGATTTGAGCCGGTAGAACGGCCGTTCCGCCAGGTAGTAGCTGGCCGTGGCCACCGAGATCACGGCGGCTGACATCATCGGAAAGGTGACCCAGTGCGGCAGATCGCCGTATGCCTGCCCGAAATGCTGCTGGACCTGCTGCATGACCAAGAAGTGCCACAGGTAGAGACTGTAGGAAATCAGCCCCAGGAAATAGACGACGCGATTGGCCAGTACGAGCGTCCCGATCCGCGAACCCCAGTACAGGCCGAGCACCGCCAGCGCCAGCGGCAGGCCCAGGGCGAGCGGCGAGGTAACCATGCCCCAGTGCCCGTCCCAGTAGCGCGCCCCGGCGGACAGGACCACGTTCCACAACCAGATTCCCGGAATCAGCAGGCCCAGGATGAAAAACGCGTCGAGCAGGCGGGGCGCCGGGCGCCGCCACCCCTTCAGTTCCGACTGTTTGACCAGCAGCGCCGCACTCGCGCCCAGCAGGAACTCAGTCAGGCTGCCGGGAAGCTGGGAGGCCGCCAGGAAAATATAGCTGTCTCCCTGCGCCGCGAAATGCGCAGCGGCCCAGATCCGGTAGGCGATGCTCAAGATGATCCCGCCGAGCAGCAAGGGGATCCAGCGCCGCGGTCGCAGGAAAGGAGCAAGGGCCGGCAGCAGCAGGTAAAAACCCATCTCCACCGGCAGGGTCCACCACACGCCTACCATCGGTGCGACGGGATCCCAGCCGATGTTGAAGAACATCAGCAGGTGCGCCAGGAACGTGGCCACCGATTGCGGCTGCCAGGCAAGGAACCAGCCCCCCACCGCGAGGATGATGAACAACTGGGTGTAGTAGGCCGGGAAAACCCTCAGGAAACGGCGCTTGAAGTAACGAGAATGTGAAGGCGGCGGGTTGCCGCCGAGCGCCGCACCGGCGAAAGGGAGCGTCAGCAGGAAACCGCTGAGCACGAAGAAGATGTCCACGCCGGCAAAACCGAAGCCGAGCGGGAACTGGAGGATTCGGCCAACGAGCGGCACGGTCAGGTCGAGCCGTATCCCCGGATGCAGCGCTTCGTAGTGAAACAGAAACACGAGCAGCGCCGCCACGCCCCGCATGCCCGTGAGGGAGGCGATGTATTTCCGGCTGTCCGGCGCAGGCGGTTCCGCTGTGGTTTCAGCCATCCAGGAACAGGTCTTTCATCAGCGGTTCACCCGGGTTCACGGCGTATTTGTCGAAGTCGTTCACACCGGTGGCGCGGAGCACGTCCTCGTCCAGGAAGAATTTCCCGGTGCACAGGCGGGCGTCCTGGCAGAAAATGGCGTGCGCCGCGTCGGCCATGATTTCGGGTGTGCGGCAGTTTTCCGGCTTGACCATGCCGTCGAGCATGTTCAAAGCGGCGGTCTCGATGACGGTACGCGGCCACAGCGCGTTGAAGGCGATTCCTTCCTCGCCGAATTCCTCCGCCATCCCCAGGACGCACATGCTCATGCCGTACTTGGCCATGGTGTAGGCCACGTGGTCCTTGAACCATACGGGGTCCATGTTCAGCGGCGGCGCCAGGTTCAGCACGTGCGGGTTGTCCGCTTCCTCGAGGTGGGGCAGGCAGGCGCGTGACATCATGTAGGTGCCGCGGACATTGGTGCCGAACATCAGGTCGTAACGCCGCATCCGCAGGTCCCGGGTGCCGCTCAGCATGATGGCGCTGGCGTTGTTGACCAGGATGTCTATGCCGCCGAAATGCCGCACGGTTTCTTCAACGGCCCGTTCCACTGAGCCTTCGTCACGCACATCCAGCTTGACTGCGAGACCCCAGCCGCCGGCGTCGTTGATCTCCTCGACCGCGGAATAGATGGTGCCGGGCAGAATCGGATGTTCCCGGTCGGTCCTGGCGGCAACCGCGATGTTGGCGCCGTCGCGCGCCGCCCTCAGCGCAATGGCCTTGCCGATGCCGCGCGACGCACCGGTGATCATCAGGGTTTTGGCGGCCAGACTGGTGTCCATTTCAGTACTCCCGGCGGATGAATCCCGTATTATAACGGCCTGTAGCCCGCAAGGACCGGACCGCTGGGCAGACCGGGGGAAATTTGTTTGGACACAGGCTGGACACAGGATCTGCTGAACTGGCTCAACGGCCATCCGGGCTGGGGATTCGCCATTGTGTTCCTGGTCGCCCTTATCGAATCCCTGGTCCTGGTGGGGATCTTGTTGCCCGGCATCGTCATCCTGTTCGGCGTGGGCACGCTGATCGGGCTGGGCCTGCTGGAGATGATCCCGATCTGGATCGCGGCATCGGCGGGGGCGATCATGGGCGATTCCCTGAGCTACGCACTGGGACACCGGTTTCGCGGACACCTCCTGGACATCTGGCCGTTCTCCCGGTACCCGGCCGTGATGGAAAGGGGCACCCGCTTCTTCCATGCGCACGGCGCCAAGAGCGTCGTCGCCGGCCGCTTCATCGGCCCACTGCGCCCGATCATCCCTTCGGTGGCCGGCATGATGGGAATGAAGCCATCGCGCTTCCTGGCCGTTGATATTCCGGCCTGTATCGCCTGGGCGCCGTCTTTCCTGCTGCCGGGCATGCTGTTCGGCGCCTCGCTGGAGGTGGCGTCGGAGTATACGGGCCGCCTGACGGTCATGCTCATCATCGCGTTGGTCGTGCTCTGGCTCACCTGGTGGGTGATGCGGCTGCTGTACCAGCCCCTGGCGATGCGGTCGGCGCGCTGGATGCGCCACGCCATCCGCTGGAGCCGGCGGCACCCGGTGTTCGGGCGCGTCGCAGGGCCGGTGCTGGATCCTTCGCGCGGCGATGTGCTCTCGGTCACGATGATGGGCGTGCTGCTCGTGATCCTGTTTTGGGGGCTGGTGATGGTGCTGTTCCTCTCGCCGTTCTCCGCGCAGCCCAAGGTGGCGGACCAGGCCGTGCAGGAACTCGCCCTGTCCCTGCGCAACCATCTAGCCGACCCGGTGATGGTGGCCATCTCGCAACTCTCGCGCTGGCCGGTCTCCATCTTTTCCGCCATTGCCCTGCTGTTGTGGCTGTTGGGGGCAGGTCGGAAGAACGCGGCCCTGCACTGGTTGATCGCAATCGGCGGGGGCGCCATGCTGCACCTGTTGCTGTCCTGGAGCCTGCGGGCTACGCCCCAGGTATTCGAGATCGCCGACCAGGTGCTGCAGGGGCCGAGCGCCGCGATGAGCCTGTCCACGGTGGTGCTGACCTTTTTCGCGGTGATGGAAGCGGGAGAGCTGCTGCGCAAGCACCGCCAGTGGCCTTACCTGGTAGCCGCCCTGATCCTGATCCTGCTCGGGCTCTCGAGGCTCTATCTTGGCCTGGAATGGCTCAGCGGAGCCCTGATGGGGATCGCGATCGGCCTGGCCTGGACATCCATCGTGGGCATCGCCTATCGGCAGCGCGCCGCGAAGCGCTTTTCCGGCGTCGCCGCCAGCCTCATTTTCTACGGCTTCTTCCTGGCCCTGTTCTCCTGGCAGGTGAAGGAACACCAGGATCAGGACCTTGCGGCATTGAAGTCCACCAAGGTACTGCAGGAAATCGAGGGGACGGCCTGGTGGGATTCCGGATGGAAGGACATGCCCATGGAACGCACGCGCCTGACTTCCGTCGCCTCCCGAAACTTCAATGCCCAGATCGCGGCGGACCCGGAGCAGATTACTGAGCTCCTGGAGCGCGCGGGATGGAAGAGTGTCCCCGAAAGCGACTGGCGCTGGATCATACAGGCGCTCAATCCCGACCCGGACGAAGCCAGCCTGCCGCTGCTGGGCCGCGCCTTCCAGGGGCGCTCGGAAGAACTGCTGCTGAAAAAGGACCTGGAACCCGAGGGGCGCCTGTTGACGATCAGGTTATGGGATTCCGGCTTCCGGCTGCAGCCGGGCGGGCAGGCGATGTACCTGGGGCAATTGTCCGAAGAAGTGTTGGTGCAGCGTCTGGGAGTGTTCAGCTATTGGCGTTCAACGGCCGTCGGGCAGAATCGCTTTCAGCCGCTCCGCGAGCCGCTGGAGGCGCTTGAGCAGCAACGGGTCGGCGAAAACCTGCTCCTGGTGCGCGCTCCTCAGGCCGACTGAAAGCGCGGCAGGATGTCAACCAGTTTCTGGAGACGTTCCAACGGATCGGACAGTTCGAGCAGGTGCTGCTTTTCGATGCCGGCCAGCGGCAGAAGTTCGGACAGCCGGTATCCCAGCCATACGGCATCCTGAAGGCAGTCCGGCGTGTAACCGGGATAGTTCCGGGACACCTGCTCCATGAAGCGGGCGACCACGTCGCTCAGTACCGAATACGCTTCGGGAACCTCGCACCCCTCGGGTTCGGGCAGCACCCGGACCTGCGCTCGGAACAGGCCGTCGTCGTCCTGCCAGGTATTCTCGGTTGCAAAACGCAGCGTGCCGGTGGCGGAAACGCCCAGCAGCCCGTCTTCGAGCGTGTACCAGTCGATGATTTGCGCGTAAGTCCCCACCTGGGCCGTCTTGACCGGAGACACCGCCTCCTCGCCTTCCCGGATCAGGCACACTCCGAAACCGCTGTCGTCCTCAGCGCAGTTCCGGACCATCTTGAGGTAGCGCTGCTCGAAAATGCGCAATGGAAGGAAACCACCAGGGAACAGGACGGTGCGCAGCGGGAAAAGGGGGATTTCAACGATGCTCATGCTGATCCAACGATTCGCTGAAGCGCGCGGGCGAGGAATCGAAACCGCCGTTGCTCATGAATATCACCCGGTCGCCAGGTTTCACGGCGTCGAGCATCTGGGAAAGCATGTCCTCGCTGCGCGTGACGACCCGCCCGCGGCCTTCGAGCGGCGCCAGGGCTTCCTGAGGATCCCAGTCGATGCCTTCTCCGGCCATCAGCCAGACGCGGTCGGCCGGCATCAGCGCGGGCCCGAGTTCATTGATGTGCACGCCGGCGCGCATGGTGTTGCTGCGCGGTTCCAGGGCAACCAGGACCCTGGCGTTTCCGACGCTGCGTCGAAGCCCCTCGAGGGTCAGGCGGATGGCCGTGGGGTGATGGGCGAAATCATCGTATACGCGGATGTCGTTCTTGTCCGCGATCAATTCCATCCTCCGCTTGACGCCTTTGAATGAAGCCAGCGCCTCGATGGAGCGGGACGGGCTGAAGCCTGCGGCAGCCGCGATCGACACGGCGGCGCAGGCATTCATCGCGTTGTGGCGTCCACATTGCGACCAGGCCAGCCTTCCCGCCGGGCGATCTTCGAAGCGGAATTCGAGTTCGCTACCGTCCGGCTTCAACAGTCCGACCTGCCAGTCCGATCCCTCCTCCATCGAAAACCGCAGCAGCCGGCTCCAGCAACCCCGGTCGAGTACCGCCTCCAGCCGGGAATCGTCACCGTTGCTGATGATGGCGCCATTACCGGGGATGGTTCTCACGAAGTGGTGGAACTGGGTCTGGATTCCTTTCAGGTCGTCGTAGATGTCGGCGTGATCGAACTCGAGGTTGTTCAGGACGGCGAAGTCCGGCCGGTAGTGGACGAATTTGGCGCGCTTGTCGAAGAAAGCGGTATCGTACTCGTCGGCCTCCACCACGAAAAACCGCTCCCCATCGCGGGCGGATTGTCCGAAGTTTCCCGGGACGCCACCGATCAGGAATCCCGGTTTCTCCCCGGAAGCCTCCAGTATCCAGGCCACCATGCTGGCCGTGGTCGTCTTGCCGTGCGTTCCGGCGACCGCGATGACCGTCTTGTCGCGAAGGTAGTTCTCACCGAGCCAGCGGGGCCCCGAGGTGTACTTGATCCCTTCATTGAGCACGTACTCGACCGCAGGATTCCCCCTGCTGAGCGCGTTGCCGACGACCACCAGGTCCGGCTCCGGGTCCAGGGCTTCGGGTGAGTATCCCTCGAATAGCTCGATGCCTTCCGACAGGAGCTGGGTGCTCATCGGCGGGTAGGTATGCTGATCCGAACCGGAAACCCGGTGACCGGCCCGGCTGGCCAGGAGAGCCACGCCGCCCATGAACGTGCCGCAGGCGCCCAGGATGTGAATATGCATAGCGTGCCTACCCGAATACGGTCCGCAAAAGGATGAAATTGGCCCCGAAAATCAACACCGCCAAGAGTACCCCAACGCCGATATTCAGGGACAGTGCGTGGCGGTAAATATTCGCGTCGACGGCCAGGCTCCAGCCAAAAAGGCCAAGGTAGAGCAGGGCCAGGTCAGGCTGGGATTTCTCAGGGTCGATCTGCATCAGGATCAGCGCCGCCAGGACCCCGAAAATCAAGCCGGTGCCGGCCAGGGCTACGAGGGTTTGCGGCAGGCGGGAGGCAAAACGGCGCAGGTTCAGCAGGGCGGCGATAACGCCGAACTGAAATCCGATCGCCAGCAGGCTGCGGGGCGCGCCGTCGGCATCGCCGATCATCTGGTCGATGTAAAAACCCTGCGCGATATAGACCAGGGACAGCCCGGCCGCCAGCGGCCACCCGGCAGGCAAATCCTGTGGACCCCCCCGAAGCCGCATGATGTTCAGCAGGGTCTGGACGAGACGGCCCGTCATCGGAGGCCTGCGCGTGGCAAAGTTTTGTTCAGGAACCCGCGCGCATCTGGAGCACGCCCCTGATGCGTTGGAATACTTCTTCGATCGAGCCTTCCCCCAGGACGCGCGAGAGAACGCCTTTCCGGCCATAGTGATCGACGACCGGGGCCGTCTGCTCTGAATAGACGTTCATCCTGTTACGCACGGTTTGCTCCGAATCGTCGCTGCGGCCCTCTTCGGCAGCCCTTTTTGCGATTCGGGCGACGACCATGTCGACGTCCACGTCGATCTGCAGCGCTTCGTCGACCGGCTGGCCGAGTCGATTCAGCAATTCGTCGAGGGCGCCGGCCTGCGTAATGTTGCGCGGATAGCCGTCGAGTATGAAACCGCCTTCCACATCCGCCTGCGACAGGCGTTCTTCGATCAGCCCCAGCATGATGTCATCGGAGACGAGTTCACCCCGGTCCATCACCGCCTTGGCCTTCATTCCGAGCTCCGAGCCGGCCTTGACCGCCGAGCGCAGCAGTTCTCCCGTTGATATGTGCGGCAATCCCAGTTCTTCCACCAGCAAGGCCGCTTGCGTGCCTTTTCCGGAACCGGGCGCACCCAGCAATACGATTCGCATAAGACGCAGTCCGTCAACTAGAATAAGGGGCTAACGCTAACTGCTCACCCACCTCAAGTCAATGCGGCTTCGCCGCAGCACCGGGAGACATCGACACATGAAGAAAAATATCCTCTACGCACAGTCCGGCGGCGTAACGCCCGTGATCAACGCCACCGCCTGCGGTGTCATCGAAACCGCCCGTAACCATCGGGATAGCATCGGTAAGGTGTACGCCGGCAAGGACGGCATCATCGGCGTGTTGAGAGAGGAACTGATCGATACCTCCAGAGAACGGAAAACAAGTATTTCGGCGCTCAGGCACACGCCGGGCGGCGCGTTCGGATCCTGCCGCTACAAGCTGAAGGGCATCGAGGAAAGCAAGCGCGAATATGAACGCCTGATCGAGGTGCTCCGGGCCCACAACATCGGCTACTTTTTTTACAATGGGGGTGGCGATTCGGCCGATACCGCCTACAAGGTATCCCAGATCGGGCGGAAAATGGGTTTCCCGGTGCAATGCATCGGAGTGCCCAAGACCATCGACAACGACCTGCCGATCACCGACAACTGTCCCGGGTTCGGCTCTGTGGCCAAGTACGTCGCCGTTTCGATCATGGAGGCCAGCCTGGACGTGGAATCCATGTGCTCGAGTTCCACCAAGGTGTTCGTGCTCGAAGTGATGGGGCGGCATGCGGGCTGGATCGCCGCGGCCTCGGCCCTGGCGGCGCGCGAGGAAGGTGACCCGCCCCACGTGATCCTGTTTCCGGAAGTGCCGCTCAGGCAGCGGGAATTCCTGAAAAAAGTCAAACACGCTGTTGAAAAATACGGCTACTGCTCAATCGTGGTTTCCGAGGGCGTCCGGAACACGAAAGGCCAATTTCTTGCGGATGCGGGCACGCGGGACGCTTTCGGCCATGCGCAACTCGGCGGCGTCGCGCCGGTCGTGGCCAACCTGATCCGGGACAAGCTCGGCTACAAGTATCACTGGGCCGTTTCCGATTACCTGCAGCGTTCGGCCCGCCACCTGGCGGCCAAGGTGGACGTGGACCAGGCCTACGCGGTAGGCGAGACAGCCGTGAAATTCGCCCTCGAGGGCAAGAGCGGCGTCATGCCGGTGATCAAGCGCGTATCGAACAACCCCTACCGCTGGAAGATCGGAGAAGCTGCGCTGGGCCGGGTGGCCAACCGCGAGAAGATGATGCCGAAGAGCTACATTTCAGCCGACGGCATGGGCATCACGCCGTCTGCGCGGCGTTACCTGGCGCCCCTGATCCGCGGCGAAGATTATCCTCCCTACGACCGCGACGGCCTGCCGAAGTACGTACGGCTCAACAAGGTCCTGGCCAAGAAAAAGCTCCCGGATTTCGAAGTCTGAGAAGCCTGCCGGCCCATCCCGGTCGGAGCGGATTTATTCACGATGGTTTTATATATTTTTTCGGCGCTGTGCCAGTAAGACGGATCAGGGAGCCCCTTCCAGGACACGCTCTAGACGTCCCTGTGCGCTAATAAACTGTTCCCGACAGCTTTATTGTCCTGGAAGGGGCTCCCTGATCCGTCTGTCAAGGCCCCATACAAACAACCGCGGTGATTTTATTCGGCATTAAGGAGAGCAGCCGGATAGGGGTTTGCAGGACCCTCGAGCTGTCGGGAACAGTCGAGGAGTGCACAGGGATGTCTCGAACGTGTCCTGCAAACCCCTATCCGGCTGCTCCACTAGCACGGCGCCAAAGAAAACATAAAACCATCGTGGATAAATCCGCTCCTACAGTGGGGTTGGGAATGGAGTGCCTATCCCTATTTCCGTTGACATTTCGGGCGGCCCTGAGCTTCAAAATTTGCTAATATACGGCGGTTTTTCCGATCGAAAATAATTAAGCGAATATTTCAGGGTTTTTTAAGGAGATTCAAATGACTGATGTGATGGCGCTTTGGTTGGCGCTGGGTTCGGCATTTCTTGCCGTAATTTACGGTCTGCTGACCACGACCTGGGTCCTGGGCCAGCCGGCCGGCAATGAAAAGATGCAGGGCATCGCGGCCGCCATTCAGGTAGGCGCGAAGGCTTACATGAACCGGCAATACGGAACTATTGCGATCGTCGGCGTCGTATTGTTTGTCGTCGTCGGCTGGACGCTGGACTGGGCCACGGCGATCGGTTTCGCAATCGGCGCGGTTTTTTCCGCCCTGGCGGGGTACATCGGCATGTTCGTTTCCGTGCGCGCCAACGTGCGTACCGCGGAAGCGGCGCGCAGCGGCGTCAGCCCGGCCCTGAAGATCGCCTTTCGCGGCGGCGCCATCACCGGCATGCTGGTGGTTGGCCTGGGCTTGCTGGGCGTGGCCGGTTACTTCGCCATGCTGACGAGCCTTGGCTACAGCCAGGACGATACGATCCACGCGTTGGTCGGCCTCGCTTTCGGCGGCTCGCTGATCTCGATCTTCGCCCGGCTGGGCGGCGGCATCTTCACCAAGGGCGCGGACGTGGGCGCCGACCTGGTGGGCAAGGTGGAAGCCGGCATCCCCGAGGATGATCCGCGCAATCCGGCGGTCATCGCCGACAACGTGGGTGACAACGTGGGCGACTGCGCCGGTATGGCGGCCGACCTGTTCGAGACCTACGCGGTCACACTGGTTGCGACCATGCTTCTCGGCAGCCTGACTGCTACAGCCCTCGGCTCCAACGCGGTCATCTACCCGATGGTGCTGGGCGGACTGTCCATCATCGCCTCGGTGCTTGGCACCTTTGTGGTCGGCACCAAGGAAGGCGGGAAGATCATGAGTGCGCTCTACAAGGGCGTGATTGCTTCCGGCGTGCTCGCAGCGATCGCGTTCTACCCGGTGACCACCGCCATGATGGGCGCCGATTCCACGAACCTGTACTACGCAGCGCTGATTGGCCTCGCCCTGACCGCCGCCATGGTCGTGATCACCGAGTATTACACCGGTACCGAGTTCAGCCCGGTCAAGAAAATCGCGGCCGCATCCACCACGGGCCACGCGACCAACATCATCGCCGGGCTGGGCGTGTCCATGAAAGCGACCGCCTTGCCGGTGATCGCCGTGTGTCTCTCCATCTGGGGCGCCAACGAACTGGCCGGACTCTACGGAATCGCAATCGCGGCCACCACGATGCTGTCCATGACCGGCATGATCGTCGCGCTGGACGCCTTCGGCCCGATCACGGACAACGCCGGCGGTATCGCCGAGATGGCGGAACTTCCGCCGGATGTGCGCAAGACCACCGACGCGCTGGACGCCGTGGGCAACACCACCAAGGCCGTCACCAAGGGTTACGCCATCGGATCAGCCGGCCTGGCCGCGCTGGTGCTGTTCGCGGACTATGTCAACAGCCTGGAAAAAGCCGGCATGACCGACCTGAGCTTCGACCTGTCCAACGAACTGGTCATCATCGGCCTGTTCATTGGCGGCCTGGTGCCCTTCCTGTTCGCTGCACTGGCCATGGAAGCCGTGGGGCGTGCAGCCGGGTCCGTCGTGGAAGAGGTCAGACGCCAGTTCCGTGAGATCGACGGAATCATGGAAGGCACGACCAAGCCGGATTACTCCCTGGCGGTGGACCTGCTGACCAAGGCGGCGATCAAGGAGATGATCATCCCGTCCCTGCTGCCGCTGCTGATCCCGATCATCGTCGGCCTCGTGCTCGGCCCGGTGGCGCTCGGCGGCGTCCTGGTGGGAACCATCGTGACCGGCCTGTTCGTGGCCATTTCAATGACCACGGGCGGCGGCGCCTGGGATAACGCCAAGAAGTACATCGAAGACGGCGCATTCGGCGGCAAGGGCACCGAAGCCCATGCAGCCGCGGTCACCGGCGACACCGTGGGCGACCCGTATAAAGACACGGCCGGCCCCGCGATCAATCCCTTGATCAAAATCATCAACATCGTGGCGCTGCTGATCGTGACGATGCTCTGATCGGATGCCTCGCAAGAAAAAAAGCGCCGGAATTCCGGCGCTTTTTTTCTATCCATCCGACTTCAAGCCAGGCGTTGAATCCCCTCATCTGATTCCGGCGCCCTGTTCTCCATCTTTCTCTTCAACAACTCGCCCAGGCGCGGATAACTCCGGCGGTCGAGCAGGTTCAGGGCTTCCAGCCCGGTGAGTTCCCTGACCAGCTGGATGGCCGCGTTGGTATTGGCCGCCGGACCCGCCACCAGGTCGGCTTTGAGGCGATCTCCGAAGGCGGCCTGTACGCCCAGCACGGCATAGGGATCAGAGGCGCACAACACGGTGAAGCAGGTCTGTTCCCGCAGGTAATCCAGGACCATGGAACCGTTGTAGGGTTCCAGCGGCGAAGCGCCCGCTTCGGCGACAACGACGTCCGCTTCGCAGCAGGCGATCTTCGACAGCATCAACTCCAGCGCTTCGCGGTAGCGCGGCTCCGAACAGACGGTCGAAGCCAGACCTGCATCGACGAAGTCGAACACGTGGATGGCGCCGGAATCGCGGAATTTGAGGATATCGCGGTAGCGGGCCGCCCCGGTGAGCTTGCCGGCAACGACGCGCAGACCCTGGTAGGTGAGCGCCCGGATGATGACCTGCCCGGAGCTGGTTTTGCCGGCCGACATGGACGTGCCGATCAACAGGACCGCCGGTATTTCCAGCTTCCTGGGCTCGGCCGGGACGATGAAATCCGTCATGCCGAGCTTCTCGCCGTTGCGCGTCACGTGCCCCAGGTATTCCAGCCGCATCAATTCGGGCAGCATCGGCGAGATCGAGGTGGCCTTTCCCAGCAGTCCGGCGCCGGTCAGGGCGTCCAGCTCGAGATCGTCACCCACCGCGCGCCAGTCGCCCACGCCTTCCAGCGTCGCTTCCCGCTGGCCCAGCGCGCCGATCATCAGATCGCCGCGCACCATGTCCGCCATCCGCCCGGTCTTGGTTTCGCAACAATAGAGACGGTTGCGCTTGCCGGCGACCCGGCCGGCCACGAAATCCCCGGTTTCCCAGGCTTCGTATTGCAGTGGCATCAACTCGAACGGCTGCTGCCACAAGTCTGTATTCCGGGTGACTGAACTGAAAAAGAAATGCGGCTTCATCGGGGCAGGTCCGGATTCGATGCCGCTTCCAGCGGCGGGGCCGCCAGGAGCAGCGCCAGCAGGGCGGCGTGCTCGATTGTCCTGCCCAGGCGCAGGTGCTCGTGACGGGCGTGAGCTCCGTCGCCCACCGCGCCCATACCGTCTAGCGTGGCCGTATGTAGGCTGGTGAAATTGCCATCGGAGCCTCCGCCGGCCAGGCCTTCCTCCAGTTCCAGGCCCAGATCATCGCCGAGTGCGCAGGCCAGGCGCCAAAGCTGCCGGTTGGCCGGCGTCCGTTCCATCGCCGGTCGGCCGAAACGGCCCTCGATCTCCAGCGAGGTGCCCTCGATCGCGGGCTCCAGACTGTTGATCGCCGCCTCGATCCGCTTCTCATCCTCCGCAGTCGCTACCCGCACGTCCACCACGGCCTGGCTTTCGGGCGCGACCACGTTCGGCCTCAGCCCGCCGTCGATGGTGCCGACATTGACGGTGATGCCGCGATCGAAATCGTTCAGTGCAAATAGCGTCTGGATCACGTGCGAAAGCTCGAGGATCGCACTGGCCCCGGCGCCGGGGTCCAGGCCTGCGTGCGCGGCCTCACCGCGAACGGTCACCGTGAAGCGACCGATGCCTTTGCGTGCGGTTTTCAGCTTCCCGTCGGCGCCCAGCGACGGTTCGAGCACGAAAACCCGGTTCATGTGGGGGGCCAGTGACTCGATGTAGCGGCGGCTTTCCCGGCTCCCGATCTCCTCGTCGGAATTCAGGAACACGTGCGGAACGACCTCGGGTTCCACGCCGAAGTGTTGAAGGGTTTCGATGGCGAGCAGCGCCTGCGCGACGCCGCCCTTCATGTCGTAGACGCCGGGTCCGCGGACGATGTCGTCTTCGCGTTCGAAGGGCATTTCATCCAGCGTGCCCAGCGGCCACACCGTGTCATAGTGGCCGAGCAGCAGCTGGCTCTGCCGCCCGGAGCGTTTTCCGGCGGGACGTGTGTGCAGCATGCCGCCGCTGCTGTGTCCAGGGATTCGCCTGGTCTGATAGCCCAGCTGCTCGAAGCGGCCGGCGATGATTTCACGGATTTCATGCTGCGAGCCGGGAACATCGGAGGGCGATTCCGCCTCCGTCATCTGCCGGATCAGGCTCACCAGGTCTTCCTCCCGGCTTCGCAGATGCTCCAGCACTTCGAGGGCGTCGGGTTTGAATTGCGCGTTCATTTACTTCTTCATTCCCGCCGGGAACGGGAAGGAAAGGCTGTCCCCGATGGGTGCGAACCGGCCGGGATGCAGGTAGGCCAAAACGGGCGCCTCGTGCACCAGTGACTGGTCGTCCACATCGTCGTTGCGCTGTGCGTCCTCGGCCACGCGGGCGGCGACGATCCGGCCGATCACCAGGCTGTTGACCCCGAAGCCGTCCACCATGCGGTCCAGCTCACACTCGAGGAACACGGCTCCGCCTTCCACCAGAACGCCGTCCACTTTTTCGGCGGGAAAAACGGGAAGCGCGGCCAGCGAGGGCTTGCCGTCGTCGCCGTAACGCGGCGCCGCCGCGAGGCTGGTCAGCACGAGTTGACCCGGCCTGGGGTAGGTGACCGTGAATACCCTGTCACGCAAGATGTTGCCGTAGGTGCTGTGCCGCGGCGTGCAGACGAAACCGAAGTAATTCTCCCATCCCATGGGCATAGCCATGTGCTTGGGCGCCAGGTCGTGGCCGCCGTCCGCTTCACGCGTCCCGACCAGTACCAGCGGCGCCACCCAGAAAAAACGGTCCCAGATCGGCTGGCGCACGTCGAGTTCGACCAGGCGTTGTAGTTCAGACGGGCTCTGCATGGCTCAAACCTCCCGCCGAATGGCGCTGCCAATTACCCAGTTTCGAGGCTACTCCGGTCGTCCGCCAGCCGCCATGATCTGGGGCAAGGTCGCGGGTCAGGGTGGAAAATTGCAATGGCGCGGCTGTCATTCCGGTAAAATTCGCCTGATGACGAAGGAAGGGAACAAACTGCGCAAGGATGCCTGCGGGGAGGTCCTGGTGGTGCTGTGCACCTGCCCGGACCCGGGCATCGCCGAACGACTCGCTGGCGGACTGGTGGAGCATAATCTTGCCGCCTGCGTGAACATCCTTCCCCAAATCCGGTCTATTTACCGCTGGCAGGGCGAACTCAATAACGACAGCGAGGCCCTGATGGTAGTGAAAACGACGCGTGCGGCGTACCCGGGACTGCAGCTCTGGCTGCAAGAGAACCATCCCTACGACGTGCCCGAAGTCCTGGCCCTGCCGCTGGAGGCGGGATCCCCGGACTACCTGGCATGGGTTATCGAAGAAACGGCCACGGTTTGAATCAATGAAAAAAACAACGACATCCTGGATCATCGCCGCCCTGGGCCTGCTACTGTCCTGGCCGGCCTCCGCCATCGATTTCGACCAGGTCCGGAACTTTGACGACGTATTCGTCATATCGGGCTCAGCTCCATCACGCGACATGCTGGAAGTCCGATGGGAAATCGAGGACGGCTATTACCTGTACAACAACAAGTTTCTGCGTTTCTCCGCGGATGACGAGGGGCTCGTTCTCGGCGACCCCGTGATTCCCGCCGGTAAGATCTCTTTCGATGAATTGCTGGGCGAGGAGGTCGAGAAATTTCACGGGGAATTGGTCGTCACCCTTCCGTTGAGTTCCGTGCCGGCTGGCGTGCAGACGGTACAGCTTCGCGTACGCTCCCAGGGCTGTCTCGAGAACGAACTGTGTTACCCGCCAAGTGAACAGCGTCTGGCCATCAGTCTTCCGACAGCCTCAGGGACCGCGACCGGCTTGCTGACCAGCCCGCCCGGCTCCGAAATGTTACTGGGACAGAACGACCCCCCGGCCTTGCAGCCCGATGAAGCATTCACCTACGAATCCATCGGCTACAGCGCCGATACTGCGCTGGTGCGCTTTACCTCCCAGCCCGGCTACTACCTCTACAAGGACAAGTTTGAATTCCGGGTGCTCGGAGCCACCGGATTCGTCATTCGTGAGGTCGAACTGCCGGAAGGCGTAATGAAGGACGACCCGGAATTCGGCCCGGTACCGGTTTACCTCGGCCAGGTCGAGATACCGGTGCGGTTCAACCGGCCAACCGGCGCCGCCGCGGAAGTGACGCTCGAAGCGAATTTCCAGGGCTGCCGGGACGGGGACATCTGTTATCCGCCGATGTCGCGCACGGTGACATTTGGAATGCCTGCCGCGGAGACGGCCATCGGTCGGCCAGTATCGGACGACGGGCCCGGACGCGCCGCACCTGTTTCCGAACAGGACAAACTCGCGAGCCTGTTGACCAGCCACCCGGTGAAGGCCATCGCGGCATTTTTCGTTGCCGGCCTGCTCCTCGCATTCACGCCCTGCGTATTCCCGATGGTCCCGATTCTCTCGGGGATCATCATCGGGCAGGGCGACCGGATCACGGCCATGCGTTCTTTTTGGCTGTCCCTGGTCTACGTGCTGGCCATGGCCGTGACCTACACCGTGGCGGGTGTGCTGGCGGGCCTGTTCGGAAAGAATCTCCAGGCCGCGTTTCAGAATCCCTGGATCATCAGCGGCTTCGTTCTGATTTTCATCCTGCTGGCCTTGTCGATGTTCGGCTTCTACGAACTCCAGCTTCCGGGCCGCCTGCAAACCCGGTTGGCGGAAGCCAGCAACCGGCAGAAAGGCGGGCAGCTCTGGGGTGTCGCCGTGATGGGTTTCCTGTCGGCGCTCATCGTCGGGCCCTGTGTTGCGCCGCCGTTGATGGCGGCCCTGATCGTCATCGGTTCCTCGGGCGACGCCACGCTTGGCGGGGCGGCCCTGTTTTCACTGTCCATGGGAATGGGCGTACCGCTGATCGTGTTCGGCGTCTCGGCCGGGAAGCTGATGCCCCGGGCCGGCCCCTGGATGGACGCGGTCAAGGCAGTATTCGGCGTAGGCCTGCTGGCGCTTTCCATCTGGATGCTGGAGCGGATTCTGCCGGGCGGTATCATCATGCTGCTCTGGGGCGCGCTGGCCATTGCCTGCGGCGTTTACCTGGGGGCTCTGGAACGGATCGAAGCGGGTGCTTCCGGCTGGAAGCGGCTCTGGAAATCCCTGGGAATCATCCTGCTGGTGTTGGGCGTCCTGGAGGTAGTGGGCGCGGCGGCCGGCGGTGATTACTGGCTGCGGCCGCTCGAATCCGTCCGCTACGTGGCCGGCGGCGCACCGGCCGAACAGCATGCCGAGTTTCAAAGGATCAAGTCCCTGGAAGATCTGGACCAGGCCCTGTCGCGGTCCAGTACAGGCGGCCGGGGCGCCATGCTGGATTTCTACGCCGACTGGTGCGTGGAATGTAAACGGATGGAGCGCAACACCTTTCCGGACGGGCGCGTTGCAGCCCTGCTGGATCGCTTCGAATTACTGCAGGCGGACGTGACGCCGAATGACGAAGTCGACCAGGCGCTGATGAAGGCCTTCGGCATCATCGGCCCGCCGGCGATCCTTTTCTTCGACCGGGAGGGGCAGGAGATGAAAGCCTGGCGATTGGTTGGGTACTTCGAGCCCGAGGAGTTCGCATCGCACCTCGAGCAGGTTCTGGACGCCCAGTGAGGCGGAACGTCCTGTTGGCGGTCGTCGCTCTTGCGGCTGCCTTTGGCGGATATTTTTTTGCCAGGGCCATGAGCACGCCGGGCGCGCCCGAATCAGCGCGGGCAGCCCCCGCCGGATATGCCGATACGGTCCGGAGCGCCGAGGAACTGCTGGGACAGAGGCGTCCGGATTTCGAGTTGGAGGATATCAGTGGCCGGACGGTCACCGCGGATGGTTTCGATGGTTCGATCTGGCTGGTGAACTTCTGGGCGACATGGTGCGCACCCTGTGTAGAGGAGATGCCGATGCTCTCCGATCTCCAGGAGAGGTATGCCGGTGACGGCTTGAAGATCGTCGGCATCGCGCTGGACGATCCCGATCGGGCGCGCGCATTCGCGCAAGAGCTCGGCATCGGCTACACGATCCTGCTGGGCCGCGCGGACGCCGTGATCACCGGACGGCGATACGGAAATGCGACTGGCATGCTGCCCTTCAGCGTGCTGGTCGACGCCAGCGGCACGATCCGCTGGACCCATCTCGGCGCGCTGGATCGGGAAGACCTCGAGGAGAAGTTCCAGGCGCTGCGCTAGGCTCGAAACGCTGAAATAAACCGTCTTTTTCATGCAACTTGCGGCGATTTGTTCCGATCTTGTGGACAAAATGGGCTTTATGTAGCAGAATTTCATTCTCAATACAGAGATTATCCCCATGGCGAGCATACTGGTCCTCAACGGCCCCAACCTCAACCTCCTCGGCAGCAGGGAGCCTGATCAGTACGGATACCGCTCACTGGAAGAAATCATGGAAGATCTGACCCGGTTCGCGGGCGTATGCGGCCATGATCTGCACCACGTGCAGGAAAACAGCGAAGGCGTGTTGGTGGAGGCCGTCCACGCCGCCGCCAATCAGGGCGTCGACTACATCATCATCAACCCGGCAGCCTACACCCATACCAGCGTAGCGCTGCGCGATGCGCTACTCGCGGTCCGCATCCCGTTCGTGGAGGTGCACATTTCCGCGGTGGCGGCGCGCGAGCCTTTCCGGCAAGTGTCGTATTTCTCGGATATCGCCATGGGCGTCATATCGGGCTTTCGCGGAGAAAGCTACATGCTGGCCTTGCAGGCCATCATCAATCACATAGAACCCTGAACGGGAGTTGCCGGCGCGAACCGCCGGCAGGAGCAGACAGAGTGGATATCAGAAAGATCAAGAAACTCATCGAGTTGCTGGAGGAGTCCAGCCTGACGGAAATAGAGATCGTCGAAGGCGAGGAGTCCGTGCGGCTGAGCCGCGGCGGATCAATGGCCACGCCCGCGGCTGCCGCGGCGTTTGCACCGCCGTTGCCGCCCGCAGCACCGGCGGCTGCGCCAGCGCAGCCCGAGGCCGCGCCGCCCGCCCCTGAAGACACCGGGGAACCGTCGCTTCCCGATGGTGAACTGGTGCATGCGCCGATGGTGGGCACGTTCTATTCTTCCTCCAGCCCGGAAGCCGCACCGTTCGTTTCGCTGGGCCAGCACGTCAGCGAGGGTGAGACCCTGTGCATCATCGAGGCCATGAAAATGTTCAACCAGATCGAATCGGACTTCTCCGGTACGGTCGTGGCGGTCCTGGTCGAGACCGGTCAGCCGGTCGAGTTCGACCAGCCTCTCTTCGTCATTCGTTAAGTGATCTGAAATGGCAGTCCTTGAAAAAATCGTCATTGCCAACCGTGGTGAAATCGCGCTGCGGATCCTGCGTGCCTGCCAGGCCATGGGCATCAAGACCGTCGCGGTCCATTCGACCGTGGATCGCAATCTCAAGCATGTGGCGATGGCTGACGAGTCCGTCTGTATCGGTCCGGCGCCCGCAACCGAAAGCTACCTGAACGTTCCGGCCATCATCGCCGCCACGGAAGTGACCGACGCGGTGGCCATTCACCCTGGCTACGGATTCCTGGCCGAAAACGCCGATTTCGCGGAACGGGTCGAGGAGAGCGGCTTCATTTTCATCGGCCCCCGCCCGGAAACCATACGACTGATGGGGGACAAGGTCTCAGCCATCAAGGCGATGAAAGAAGCGGGCGTCCCTTGCGTGCCGGGTTCGGGCGGCCCACTGTCGGACGATACGTCCGAATGCATGGAGATCGCGCGCGAGGTGGGGTATCCCGTGATCATCAAGGCCTCGGCCGGCGGCGGCGGAAAAGGCATGCGGGTTGTAAACACCGAGGCCCACCTTCACAACGCCCTGCAGCTCACGAGGCAGGAGGCGGCCAATGCCTTCGGTGATCCCACGCTTTACCTGGAGAAATACCTCGAAAATCCCCGCCATATTGAATTCCAGGTGATTGCCGACCAGCACGGCAACGCCATCCACCTGGGCGAGCGGGACTGTTCCAGCCAGCGCCGGCACCAGAAAGTCATCGAGGAAGCGCCCGGGCCGGGCATCACCCCCGAGCAGCGGGCGAGGATCGGCGCACTCTGTGTCGAGGCCTGCAAGCGCATCGGCTACCGGGGCGCCGGAACCTTCGAGTTCCTGTTCGACGATGGTGAGTTCTACTTCATGGAGATGAACACGCGAATCCAGGTCGAGCACCCGATCACCGAACGCATCACCAGTGTGGACCTGGTCATGGAGCAGATTTACGTGGCAGCGGGTATGGAGCTGACTCACCGGCAGGAAGACATTTCGATCCGCGGCCATGCTATCGAGTGCCGGATCAATGCCGAGGATCCTGAGACCTTCATGCCCTCGCCCGGACTGATCGAGGACTTCCATGCGCCCGGCGGTCCCGGCATCAGGACCGAAACGCACATTTATAACGGTTACCGGGTGCCGCCGAACTACGACTCCATGATCGGTAAGATCATCGCTTACGGCGAGAACCGGGAGCTGGCGATCGCCCGGATGAAGGTGGCCCTGGATGAAATGATGCTAGAAGGTATCAAGACCAACGTGCCTCTGCACCGCTGGTTCCTGCGGGACAATGGCTTCCTGAAGGGCGGTTTCAATATCCACTACCTGGAAAAGCGCATCGAAGAGCGTCTCGGCTGAAGGGTCGACCGTGGCCTGGATCGAGATCAGCGCCAGCGTCGCCCGGGAGGTCGCCCCACTGGCCGAGCTGATGCTGGAACAGCACGGCGCGCTGTCCGTCACGCTGGAAGACGACGAAGACCATCCCGTCCTGGAGCCTGGCCCGGGGGCGACTCCGCTTTGGCCGGCGGTGAGAGTACGCGGACTGTTCACCCCGGACTCGGACCGCCACCGGATCGTGGAGGCCCTGGAGTCGGTGACCGGTAGGTCGCGACCCGGAAAAATCCATTGGCGGGCTTTCGAAGACCAGGACTGGGAACGGGCCTGGATGGACCGTTTTGCACCGATGAAATTCGGTGAAAGGCTCTGGATCGTACCGGGAGGAATGGAAATCCCCTTCGATCCGGAAAACATTGAAATCCACCTCGACCCCGGGCTGGCGTTCGGGACCGGAACACATCCGACAACCGCCCTCTGCCTGGAGTGGATCGACGGGCAGGCGCTGACGTCTTCAACGGTGGTCGACTACGGTTGCGGCTCCGGTGTGCTGGGCATCGCGGCGGCGCTGAAAGGGGCGGGACAGGTGATCTGCATCGACAATGACCCCCAGGCCCTCGACGCGGCGGCTGACAACGCAAACCGTAATGGGGTTTCGGGCGTCCTGGAGTGCCATTCCCCGGAAAGCTGTCCCCTTCAGCCCGCGGAATTCGTGGTCGCCAATATCCTGGCCGGACCTCTGATCGCTCTGGCTCCCGCCTTGCTGAGCCTCCTCGTGGATGACGGTTCACTCGCGCTGTCCGGAATTCTGGCGGAACAGGCGGAAACCGTTGTTTCCGCTTATCGTGGCGGCCTCCAGGATATCCGTGTCAGCGGCCGGGAAGAATGGGTGCTGGTGCAGGGCCGAAAACGGCTCGCGACGGATCCGGGAGCCCCGGAATGAGCCGGGGAGCCGGGCCTGTCCAGCGACAGCTTACGGACCTTGCGGCCTACCTGCTGATTCCGGGCCTGTCCGTCATCACGCCAGCCTCGTTTTCCAGGCGCCTGATGCGCCGCGCATCCCGGTGGAAATGGCTGCTGGCAGCCGATGCCGGGCTTGCCTGCGACCACGCGCGCCGTCACCTGGACATCCCGGATGACGGGGCGTGGATGCGTCGATGGAAGCAAGTGGAACTGATGGATGTCCGGGACCTGT
>CAJIBJ010000131.1_pt1 | contig 44677 bp, 39 predicted proteins | sample 9199331 | NCBI WGS metagenome assembly CAJIBJ01 (sample SAMEA7708300, study PRJEB35096) | sediment metagenome | biome: marine neritic benthic zone biome [ENVO:01000025]; feature: sediment [ENVO:00002007]; material: shallow marine sediment [ENVO:03000034] sea grass bed [ENVO_01000059] ... | reverse complement strand
TTGATGCTGAAGTACTGCTGCATCAGGGGCGTGTGCCCCGAGGAACGTTTCGTTGGCTTTCCCTGTGGCTTGACCGGGGCTGGAGATGACATCTGGAGAAGTGTAACGTAATGCGGATCGATGCTGAAAGATCGAGGGCCTGTCGATGTCGGACTTTCATGTTCCCGGCGATGCGGAAATGGCGAAACGGGTGGCGGAACTGGCCGCCGAGCTGACCGCCCGCGGCTGGAAAATGGCCGCGGCGGAATCCTGTACCGGCGGCTGGATCGCCAAGTGCTGCACCGATCTCGCCGGCAGCTCCACCTGGTTTGACCGCGGCTTCGTGACGTACAGCAACGAGGCAAAAATCGAAATGCTGGGCGTGGACGCCGCGACACTAGAAGGGCAGGGCGCCGTGAGCCGGGAGGTGGCGCTGCAGATGGCCCAGGGCGCACGCCGGCGGGCCGGGGTCGATGCCGCCGTGGCGGTCACCGGGATCGCGGGCCCGGACGGCGGGACCGCGGACAAGCCGGTCGGCACCGTGTGGTTCGGCTGGTTGCTGGCCGGCCGGGAAGCCGAAGCCGCCGCCATGCAATTCGACGGCGGGCGGGACGCCGTGCGGCGGCAAACCGTTGACCATGCCCTGGATGGACTGCTGAGGCGCCTGCGGGTATGAGCATGGGCCAACGCCTGTTTTTCGCGCTGGTGCCCGATCGGGCGGTCCGTGAGCGGGTGGAGCGGATTCAGTATTCCCTGGAAGTCAATGGCCGGCCAGCACGGCCGCACCAGTTTCACGTGACCCTGGCTTTCCTGGGCATGCAGCGCGCTGAATTGATTCCGGACATTCTGGACGTGGCTTCGCGGCTCGCTTTCGAGCCCTGCCAGGTAGTGATGGACTGCCTGGGACGATTCCAACGCGCCGGCGTGTTGTGGCTGGGCGCCAGCGAATTGCCTCGGGAACTCGTGGACTTTCAGCATGCACTGGTCGGAGCGCTGCTCGACGCCGGGATCGGCTATGACCGCAAGCCCTGGAAATTGCACCTCACCCTTTATCGCAAAATGAGAACGGCACCGCCGATAATGGATCCCGTCGCGGTGAAATGGGCATTGAACGGCTTCAGCCTGATCGAATCGGTCGGAGTGAAAAACGGCGTTGAATACCACGAAATCGGACACTGGAAAGCCGGGTGATACAGCGGATTCGGGAACCAGCAGTAGGAATTCCACCCGGCCGGTCAATTGGGGCTGAAGCGGCACTTTGGGCTGTGTCATAATTGCGATCAACCGCGCCCCCGGCGCAACAGAATAATACAGCGGAGAGGAACATGGACGACAACAGAAAACAGGCTTTGGCAGCAGCACTCCAGCAGATCGAACGCCAGTTCGGCAAAGGCGCCATCATGCGCATGGGCGACGGCAGTGCGGCCAACGACATCGGCGTGGTTTCCACCGGCTCGCTGACGCTGGACGTGGCCCTGGGCATCGGCGGACTGCCCCGCGGCCGGGTGGTTGAAATCTACGGCCCGGAGTCCAGCGGCAAGACCACGTTGACCCTGCATGCCATCGCCGAGTGCCAGAAAGTCGGCGGCACGACGGCCTTCGTGGACGCCGAGCATGCGCTCGACCCGGGTTACGCCGAGAAACTCGGGGTCAATGTGGAGGACCTGCTGGTCTCGCAGCCCGATACGGGCGAGCAGGCGCTGGAAATCACCGACATGCTGGTCCGTTCCGGCGCGGTGGACATGGTGGTCGTGGACTCCGTCGCGGCCCTGACGCCCAAGGCCGAAATCGAGGGCGACATGGGCGACTCGCACGTCGGCCTGCAGGCCCGATTGATGTCGCAGGCCCTGCGCAAGCTGACCGGCAACATCAACCGCTCCAATTGCATGGTGGTTTTCATCAACCAGATCCGCATGAAGATCGGCGTGATGTTCGGCAGCCCCGAGACCACCAGCGGCGGCAATGCACTGAAGTTCTATTCTTCCGTGCGCCTCGACATCCGCCGCATCGGCGCGTTGAAGAGGGGCGACGAGGTGGTCGGCAACCAGACCCGCGTGAAAGTGGTGAAGAACAAGCTGGCGCCGCCGTTCAAACAGGCCGAATTCGAAATCCTCTACGGCGAGGGCATTTCACGTGAGGGCGAGATGATCGAACTGGGTGTGAAGCACGGCTTCGTCGAGAAATCCGGCGCCTGGTACAGCTACAACGGCGACCGCATCGGCCAGGGCAAGGAGAACGTCCGCCAGTTCCTGAAGGACAACCCGGACATCACCGACGCCATCGACCGCCAGGTCCGTAATGAGCTGATGCCGTCAAAGAAGAAGTCCGAAGTCGCCATCGAAGAACCCGTCGCCGAGTAAAACTTGACCGCCGACAGAGACGAAACGCCCTCATCCAGCGAGATGAGGGCGTTCGCCTATCGCCTGCTCGGCCGGCGCGAATACAGCGTCCTGGAGCTCGGCCAGCGCATCTACCGGAAGTGGCCTGACGCCAGTGATGTCACCGGCCTGCTCGATGCCCTGGTCGAGGAAAACCTGCTGTCCGACGAGCGCTTCGCCCAGGCCTTCGCCCGCTCGCGTGTCCAGCGCCACCAGGGTCCGCTGAAGATCAAGGCCGAGTTGCGGGGGAAGGGTATTTCGGACCCGCTGGTTTCACGGTCCCTTGAAGCCTGGTCCGACCAGTGGACCGACCTGGCGGCAGAATGGCTGCACCGCCAGATCAGCGGCCCCATCGATTTCAATCAGAAAAAGAAATACTATCGTCGCCTGGCCAATCGCGGATTCACCCACGACCAGGCCATGGACGCCCTCAACCGCCCCTGACCTGGCGGCCGCGGGACGGCAGGCTCCATACCAGACGATCGCTGTGCGCCAACAAATTGTTCTCGACGATTGGTTTTTGCACTACGATGCTCCCTATGAAAGCGATTGTGACCGTTCTATTAGCCTGCCTATGGGCCACGCATGCCTTCGGACAGAGCGTTGATATTTACGTCAGCGACGCCGGAAATTTCAGCCAGCCGCCCTGGCAAATCCTTAAATACGACGAAAACGGCGAAAACCCGGAGGTTTTCATCACCGAAAACCTGGCCTGGCCGCAGGACATCCTCTTCCTGGAGGACAGGAACGTGGTGCTCATTTCCAATTTCAACAGTGGAAAGATCGAGCGTTACCGCGCGGATACCGGGCAGTACATCGATACCTTCGCGTCGGACATCGGGGCGCCGACCCGCATGAAGATCGGTCCGGACGGCCTGATTTATGTCCTGCAGTGGAGTGGCAACGGCCGGGTGCAGCGTTATCAGCTGGACGGCACCTTCGTCGACCATTTCACTAATCTGGGTCTCAGCCAGAGCATCGGCCTGGACTGGGATGAGAGCGGAAACCTCTACGTTTCATCCTACGACCAGCAAGTGGTCCGCAAGTACGACAACAACGGCCTGGACCAGGGGAATTTCGTCAACACCAACCTGGCCGGGCCGACCAACATCTGGTTCGACGACAACGGCGACCTGCTGGTGCTGGATTTCAATGCCGGCAGGGCCAGGAGATTCAACTCCGATGGCGCATACCAGGGTGATTTCATCAACCTGCTCTCGCAGCCTGAAGGCCAGGATTATTTGCCTGACGGCAATCTCCTGATCGGCAACGGAGGATCTGGCGCGGTCAAGGAGTACACCCCCGGGGGCGTCTTCATCAGGGACATCGTTTCCAGCGGTTCGGGCGGCCTGATCCAGCCCAATGCGGTCGTGGTCCGAAGCGATGACTTCCAGATCAACCCGGGCCTGAACGACGCCTGGTTCGATCCAGCCACCGTGGGACAAGGCTTCCTGATCTCCGTTTTCCCCGTGATCGAACAGATGTTCGTGGCCTGGTTCACCTACGACATTGAGCGCCCGCCCGAGGACGTTACCGCCATCCTGGGCGAACCCGGCCATCGCTGGCTGACCGCCCAGGGGCAGTATGAAGGGGACACGGCCACCCTGACCATATTCCTGACCCAGGGCGGGGTGTTCGATTCCCCCGAGCCGCCCGCGGACACCGATCTGGCCGGCGACGGAACAATGACGATCAAGTTCTCAAATTGCGAAGAAGGGTTGCTGCACTACGAAATCGCTTCGCTGGGAATTTCAGGCAACATCCCGATCGAACGCATCGTAGGCGACAACATAGTCCTCTGCGAAACCCTGAGCGACTAAAAAAAACTGTAAGAGCGAATTTATTCGCGATGGTTTTATGTGTTTTGAGCGCTGATCCGTCTGTCAAGGCCTTATAAAAACAACCGCGGTGATTTTATTGGGCGTTAAGAGGAGCAGTCGGATAGGGGTTTGCAGGACCCTCGAGCTGTCGGGAACAGTCGAGGAGTGCACAGGGACGTCTCGAACGTGTCCTGCAAACCCCTATCCGGCTGCTCCCCTGGCACGGGGTCAAAAAGAAATAAAAACCATCGCGAATAAATTCGCTCCTACATGCTTGGATTCGGTAAACTCCGCACTTACATTCGAATCATTGAATAGACAAGGCGTGGAGCCACTGAACATGGGTACGGACAGCGGGTCGAAACCCGTCAAATCAACCAACGAAATCCGCAGGGATTTCCTCGATTATTTCTCCGGTAAAGGGCACCAGGAGGTCGCCTCGAGTTCGCTGGTGCCCGCCAACGACCCGACCCTGCTGTTCACCAATTCCGGTATGGTGCAGTTCAAGGACGTGTTCCTGGGCGCCGAGAAGCGTAACTACAAGCGCGCGGCCTCCTCGCAGCGCTGCGTGCGCGCCGGCGGCAAGCACAACGACCTGGACCAGGTCGGCTACACGGCCCGCCACCACACCTTTTTCGAAATGCTGGGCAATTTCAGCTTCGGCGACTACTTCAAGGAAGACGCCATCCGCTATGCCTGGGAACTTCTGACGGACGTGTATGGCCTGGAACCCGACCGGCTCTGGGTCACGGTGTACGAGACCGACGACGAAGCCTACGACATCTGGACCGGTGAAATCGGCGTCCCCGAGGACCGGGTCGTCCGTATCGGCGATAAGCCCGGCGGGGCGAAGTACGAAAGCGACAACTTCTGGGCGATGGGCGACACGGGCCCCTGCGGCCCCTGCACCGAGGTGTTCTACGACCACGGTCCGGACGTGGAGGGCGGCCCGCCGGGCTCTCCGGACGAGGACGGCGACCGCTACATCGAGATCTGGAACCTGGTCTTCATGCAGTTCGACCGGGCGGCCGACGGCGCCATGAAGTCGTTGCCGGCGCCGTGTGTCGATACCGGCATGGGGCTGGAGCGCCTGGCGGCGGTCCTGCAGCACCACCACAGCAACTACCGGATCGACTTGTTCCGCGCCCTGACCGGCGCTGCGGCCGAACTCACCGGCTGCACGGACGCGCAGAACGCCTCGCTGAACGTGATCGCCGACCACATCCGCGCCTGTGCTTTCCTGATCGCCGACGGGGTGGTGCCCTCTCGCGAAGGCCGCGGCTACGTGTTGCGGCGCATCATCCGGCGTGCGATCCGGCACGGCTACAAGCTGGGCATGCGCCGGCCGTTCTTCTTCAGCATGGTCGAACCGCTGGCTGCACAGATGGGCGAGGCCTATCCCGAATTGAGGAAAAAGTCGGAGCTGATCAGCAACACGCTTCGCGAAGAGGAAGAACGTTTCGCCCGCACGCTGGACACCGGCATGGGCATCCTGCGCGACGTGATGGCGAAAGCGGGCGAGGACGGCTCCGGCCAGATCGACGGCAGCACGGCTTTCCTGCTGTACGACACCTACGGTTTCCCGCTGGACCTGACGCAGGACATCGCCCGGGAGAACGGCCTGGCGGTGGACGAGGAGGGATTCAACGAGGAAATGGCCAGGCAGCAGGAACGCGGGCGCTCCGCCGGCAAGTTCGCCCAGCAGGCCCAGATTTCCGCGGAAACCATCAAGGATCTCGAACCCACGGAGTTCCTTGGCTACGACCGGCTCGAGACCGGCGATTCGCGCATCCTGGCCATACTGGTCGATGGTGAGCAGGCCGACGCCCTTGCAAAGGGTGGTGAAGCGGTCCTGTTGCTGGACAAGACGCCGTTCTATGCCGAATCCGGCGGCCAGGTAGGCGATACCGGACTGATCCACGGCGGCGGGGCGGAGTTCGAAGTGCAGGACACGATCAAGATCGCCGGTGCATTTTTCGGCCACATCGGCCGGCTCGGAAGCGGAGAACTCCGAACGGGCGACGAAGTGTCGGCATCGGTAGACGCGACGCGCCGGCAGGCCATCGTCCTGCATCACTCCGCCACGCACCTGATGCACGCGGCGCTGAAAGAAGTACTGGGCAACCACGTGGAGCAGCGTGGCTCGCTGGTCGCGCCCGATCACTTGCGCTTCGACTTCACCCATCCGCGCGCGGTCACGCCGGAAGAACTGGCAGAGATCGAGCGGATCGTTAACCATGAAATCCGGGTCAATCCCGATTCAGATGTGCGCGAAATGGATTTCGACGATGCACTGGAAACCGGAGCCACCGCCCTGTTCGGCGAGAAATACGGCGACCGGGTGCGCGTGATGAAGTTCGGTGATTTCTCGGTTGAACTGTGCGGCGGCACACACGTGGACCGCGTGGGCGACATCGGGCAATTCAAAATTATCGAGGAATCCGCCATCGCCGCCGGCATCCGCCGCATCGTTGCCGTGGCGGGCGAAGCCGCGGTCGATCAGATCCAGTCCATGGACGACCAACTAAAAGACCTTGCCAGGATACTTAGAGTAGCACCGGTTGCAATGGAAGGCAGGCTTCGCCAGATAATGGAACGCAGCAAGTCACTGGAAAAGGAACTCGATGAACTCAAATCGAAGCTGGCCAGCGCCAGCGGCGATGAACTGGCCGGATCGGCTGCTGATGTGAACGGCATCAAAGTGCTGGCGGCAAGACTGGATGACGTGGACCCGAAGGCCCTGCGGGACACCGTGGACCGCCTCAAGGACCGGCTCGGAAGTTCGATCGTGGTGATCGGCAGCGCCGACAGTGGAAAAGTCCGCCTGGCCGCCGGCGTAAGCAAGGATTTACTCTCTCGGATTCAGGCTGGCAATCTGGTAAACTTCGTGGCACAACAAGTCGGCGGCAGGGGCGGAGGACGTCCTGATTTTGCCCAAGCCGGTGGGTCCCAGCCAGAAAATCTGGATGGGGCACTGAATTCTGTGGAGGAATGGGTCGCTGAGCAATGTTGAGCGAAACCCATGCAGAAGGAAGGGATTGGGAGCAACGGCTGCTTAAGAGGACGGCGCGTTGTAGTTTAATCGTCTCGCGATGGTTTTGGCATTAGCGTAATAGACAAGAATAGCGCGGATACATGAAGTGTCCGAAACCAAAGGAAGGTTTGTATGCTCATTCTGACAAGAAGAATTGGAGAGAAGCTTATTATCGGTGATAACGTCACGGTCACGGTTCTTGGCGTTAAAGGCAACCAGATCCGTATAGGCATCGAGGCCCCGCCCGAGGTGCAGGTACACCGGGAAGAGATCTACCAGCGAATCCTGAAAGAACGCAACGACGGAGCAGGCAAAGCCGCCGAAGACAGCTGATTCGAAAGAGGCTTTACCCGGACAAACGAAAGCAGTATCCTAGCGCTCCCCTTCGTGGGAGCCATTCCCTTTCGCGACCCGTGACAGGTTAAAATTCGACATACGGAGAGGTGGCCGAGTGGCTGACAAATTCGCCGGGAGCGAATTTGAACGTCGCAGCGAAGCGAAGACGGCCCCGAAGGGGGCGTTGCGAGTCGCTAAACTCGCAAAAGACGCAGTCGCGCAGCGACTCTGTTCCTGGCAGGATGCCCGGAATAACGCGCTCCGCGGGAGCGCAAGAGGTCACGATAAACGGACCTGAAAAATTTGATTTCGGAGAGGTGGCCGAGTGGCTGAAGGCGCTCCCCTGCTAAGGGAGTATGGGTTTAAAAAGCCCATCGAGGGTTCGAATCCCTCTCTCTCCGCCAGATAATGCCATAAGGCATTGATAATAAAGCCCCTATTATCAGGGGCTTAATTATGTTCCCTCATAAGTTCCCACACAGTGAAATATATAGACTAACTTAACAACTGGACCAGTTAATGCAGGCACCTCAGCCATGAATCCACCTTTAATTATCAGACGTCATCAGGCTTGGAAAACGTAGCTCACCAGCTACAGACTATCGTTGATTTCGATCAGCAAAGTGCCCCCGGCACGGCTCATCCCGTTATGCTTTACCCGCGCAGTGTGGTGAAATAGAACCATAAAGCTGGTTTTTCCGGCGGTGTGCATCTTGTGAAATTGCCATCGGCTGCGAGTGTGGCGATTGGCCGGTGCGAACAGGCGAAAATTCGGAAAACGACCGCCGGGACCCGAGCCAGAGGTATCCAGCGGATGCAGGTATCTGACGAACACCGATGGTCCGCTCTGATGGTGAGCGCACAGGCCGGTAACGAGGCCGATTACCGGCAGTTGCTGCTTGAACTGGCGGATGCGATACACCGCTTCTTGCGGAGCCGGTTCGGTTCCCACGAGTTCATCGAAGATTGCGTTCAGGAAAGCCTGATCGCGGTTCATCAGGCCCGCCACACCTATGATCCAAAGCGACCATTCAGACCGTGGCTGTTTGCCATCGTGCGCAACAAGGCCATCGATTTTTTTCGCCGGCAGAGCACCAGGACGAAGGCGCACGATCACTACCAGACCGAGCAGGAGGTCCTGTCCCAGCCGGGCAGGTCCCGCTTTGCACCCGGCGAAATTTCGGAGTCGGGGATACTCGATCGCTTGTCGGAACCACACAGGGAGGTGTTGGTCCTGACCAAGATCGTCGGTTTCAGTATTGCAGAAACGGCCGGCAAACTGGGCATTTCGGAAAGTGCGGTCAAGGTTCGGGTACACCGCGCCGTGCGCAAGTTGCGGCGCCTGATGGAGGTGGATGAATCGGAGGCGGGCGCAAATTGATGCAGAGAAGGGTAACTTTTACGTGTTGGCTCCCGTATGGAGTGGGTGAGCACCTTGCAACAGTAGTATTTGGGATCCAACAAGGCCCGAGAGAATCGCCAGGAGCGGCAGCACCCGATAAGAATTGAATGATGAATACGCGTGACAAGCTGATTTCGAACCTGAGCCGCGACCTGGCGCCGGTTTCGCCTGTGCCCAACATCAACGCACTGGCCCTGGGCTGGCTCCTGGTGAGCGCCACCTGGGTCGTGGCAATGACTCACCTGATGGGGCCGGTTCGACCAGGTGCCTTCTCCCAGCTTCTCTCGGAGCCCCGTTTCCTGTTCGAATGCCTGCTGGGCGCGGCGGCAATCATCTGGATCGGCATGGCGGCTTTTCGTGCCGCGATTCCCGCGGTGCTGTCGAAATCCTTCGCCGCCGCCGGCCTGGTCCTGATGTCGCTGTGGCTGGCGCAATACCTGTTCGGACTGGTCAGCCCCGCGTTGGAGCCGTCCGAGTTGGGCAAGCGAGCTCACTGTTACCTCGAAACGATGATCTACGCGCTCCCGGCAATCCTGCTCGCCTTGTTCGGGATCCGCCGGCTGTACCCGCTCCATTACCTGCGCACGGCGATGACGCTGAGCCTTGCGGCCGGCATGCTGCCCGCCCTCTATATGCAGCTGGCCTGCATGTACGAACCGCTGCATATCCTGGCATTTCACCTTATCCCCGGCTTGTCGATGGTGCTGGTTGGCGCGGCGGCCGCCGCACTTTGGCGCCTGCGGCCCGGCGATTCCGGGGCGAACTGAACCACCTCTTCTCCAGCCGGTTTCGGCGGCTGGTCGATCGGAATCCGATGGTCTGCGAATTGGCAAGGGCAGGGCGCCCGCAGCGCGGCTTGTCGGGCGGGATTTGGCGCGCACTGTAACTTTCCACGCACGGCCCACGTATCCGCATTCAAAAGCGAAGCAGTTTTCGCAAACAGCCAGGAAGTGCCGGCAATTTCGAAAATCCCGCGAAAGCGTTTTTCGAACCCGCGCCGAATCCAGATTGGCCGTGCGCAATTCGAGATTGAACGAACTCAAACCATTGGAGGTAAACATGAAGGAAAAAACGATCACGGCCCTTCTGGCCGGGGTAATCAGCCTGCTGGGTGCGGTGACCGCACTGGCGGAAGTTCCCGAGTTCGGGACCGTATTCGAAGGTGAAAGCGTGCCGGGCGTTGTGCTCGGCATGACGCGGATCGAGGTCGAAGCGACCTATGGCGAGCCGAGCCACTGCCAGGGCGTCGATGACGCTGCTTCCTGCACCTGGGTGCTGGATGACTACCTCGGCCAGGGCGGCCAGGTACAGAGCCGGGTGACCGTGAGCTTCCGCGGTCCGGACGGCGGTACCGCCAATAATCGCCCGAATGACGAGGTTGCCGGCGCATCCTGGTACGGATTGGACGGCTGGGAGACGACCACCGGAGTCAACGCCTGGTTCGCGGTAAATCACCGGGACGAAGTCATCGCGCTCTACCCGGACGCGACCGTTATCGACGAGGCCCTGTTCCATAAGTACCTGATCGCCTACGAGCAAGGCTTTTCTGTGTCCTGGCACACCGAGTACCTGAACGGTTTCACCTACGTGCGCCTGTCGATCTTCGAGCCCAGGGATCCGCCGCCGCCACGCGAGCCCTCCGTGAATGTTTCAGAGATCGTGATGGACGTCCACAAACGCCAGGTCCTTGGCCGGGTGCGGGTCCTGAACGACCTGAACTGGAAAGTCCGCGGGGCGGAAGTGTACGCCACCTGGACCCTTCCCGACGGTTCTGTACGATTTGTCGAGGGAACTACCGACAGTTTCGGCCTGGCCGAGTTCGTGGTCAACAAGGCCCGAAAGGGGAACTACACCATCACCATCGACGACGTGGTTGTGGAAGACCATCCCTTCGACGCCGAGAACAGCGTGCTGAGCGCGAGCATCTTCAAGCGCCGGTAAACCAATAGAGGGATGGGGCTGGATACATAATTGCAATTTCAAAAAGTATCCGGCCCCATTCTCCGAAATTCTCTGTGCGCTGCAGCGGAGCCGATTGGCGGTACGCGGTTTTTTGGGATTTACAAACTAACCGGGAATATGTTGTAAGCTAATATTGTGTATGAGTTTCATCCGTTTGGCATTCGAAACTGACGGTATGATTTTGAGCGAACACACTAGGCAGACCACGGCTGCAGTTTCGACGCCTGGATCAGGATTGCCCTGGCGGCGGCCTTGGGTCCGTCTGGGCTGCATTCTGGCCGGCTTGTTTTTCCTTGCTCCCGCGCTGGGGCAGGAAGAAAGCACGGCTTACACACCCATTAGCGATCCGGCCAACGAGTATCTCGACGAGATAGACCACATCGAAGCCGAGTACGGCCCATACAGCATGGAACTGTCGGACATGTATATGGGTTTGGGTCAGACACTGATGAGTAACGGGGAGTTCGAGCGGGCGAGGGACGCCCTGCATCGCGGTGTGATGGTGGAGCGCGTGAACATGGGCCCGAACAGCCCGGAGCAGACCAACCACCTCTACATGCTCGCTAACGTCGAGATTCTGCTCGGCGAACCGCAATCCGCGGACAAGGTTCTTCAAAACATATATTTCATCAATTCGAATTATTACGGTGAAGGCAACCCCGAGATGCTGCCGGTTCTCGATCGCATGTACCGGTGGTATTCGTTGATGCGCCCGCCCGGCACGATTGGTTTGGAGTCCAAAGATTACGACCGGATGATAGATCTGACGGAAGAGAGTTTAAGCATCAACGAAGCAACGAAGGGAGAGACCCATCCCGATACCGTGATTGCTTACCGGCGTGTCGCCGATGCTCAATTCCAGATGGTGCGCCACCTCACGGGCCATGGAATGGCTGTGAGCAAGGAATTTTATTCGGCCAATTCTAGCGGCAGCCTGTATCCGTCACTGGGTTTCGGATCAGATACCGTGTACAAGCATTACAAGGCCGGCATGCAGACATACCGGAGTTACCTGGAATCGATGCTGGCGAACGAATCGACGACGCTGCTCGAGTACGCCGAAGCGCTGGCGGATCTGGGTGACTGGTTCCTGGTGTTCGAGAAATACAGAAAATCCCGGCTCTTTTACGAACAGAGCTACCAGATTCTGGCGCAAAACGCGGAGTACGCAGAACAGGCGGCGAGTTTCATGAGCCGACCCAGGCCGATGCATTTTGTCGTCAACCTAAAACCCGGGTCCCTCCAGGACGCGCCAATTGAACTCCGGGAAATGAGCCTCGACATTTCCATGACCGTCACAAGTCACGGCGGCGTGCATAATGTCGAGGTCCTGAACGCGCCTGAAGACATGTCCGATGATGAGCTCATGGAAATCAAGAAACAGTTGAGGTTCACCCCCTTCCGCCCCGCCTTGAAAGAGGGCGAGGTGGTCACCACGAAGGAATTCATCTGGCAATACGTGATCGTGCCGCAGGGGATGGTGTCATGAGGCTTGCCAAATGGGTTCTGGCAGCTTCCCTGGCTACCCTGCTGGCAGCCTGCGCCATGCCACAAACGCCTTCCGGTTCGCAGGGATCTTCGGGTTCTTCAGGCAGCCAGGGCTCGCAGGGATCTTCAGGCTCTTCCGGCAGCGAGGGCTCACAGGGCTCGCAGGGTTCGTCCGGATCGTCTGGCAGCGAGGGCTCGCAGGGTTCGTCCGGTTCATCCGGCGGCGAGGGCTCGCAGGGTTCGTCCGGCTCGTCCGGCAGTGAGGGCTCCGCCGGCTCTTCGGGATCGGAATCCTCCTCTCCTTCCGGCAGCGCGGGCGGGGGTATTTCGGCGGGAGCGCAACTTCCCTGGCCATCGTCAGGAATGGATGCATCAGGAGACGGGGGGGCCGACGAAGCGTTCGAGGATTCTCTGGGTGATTTCGACGAATCCATCGCGGGCGGCACTTCGGAAGGTGGCGGCGAGGGGGAAATCGACATCCTCGACCCAATGGGCGAAGGCGCCGGTGCGCCGAGCGACCAGCCGGTGTTCGAGGAAGGCGACCTGGGCGATGATGGCGATATGGATGAAAACCAATCCGTCGCACAGCGCGCGGCATCCGGCGCCTCGTCCAGCTCATCTTCGTCTTCAGGCGGCCAGCAGGGCGGATCGTCCGGTTCGCAGTCGCAAAGCCAGGCCAGCGCGGGCGGTAGCGGCAGCGGTGGCGAGGGGGCGGAACAGGCAAACAGGGAAGGCGGCGCCGCTTCTGCGGGAGGCGCCCAGGAAGGCAGTGAAGACATCATTGCGATTCCCGAAGACATCGGTACAGGCCGTAACGATGACATCGTGTTGCGGCAGATACGCGAGGCGGCCATGAATGAACGCGACCCCTTGCTGCGGGAAAAACTCTGGGATGAATATCGCCGGATAAGAGCGTCCAGGTAGGTTCACATGCGGATTGTCACAAACCATCGCTGGTTCTCAATAGTTTGGATAGTGGTCCTGTCCACGGCTGCGATAAGCGGCGCCCAGGCCGGCGTGGACAAGGTGACTTCAGCTACGCTCTTGCCGATCCGTACGCCATCCGCGCCGATTCCGCCACAGGCCCTGCTCGATGTGGCCATTCCGCCGCTGAACGATGGCCTCGCCTTGACCGACGAGGATGACACCGTATTTCCGGAAGTTCGCTTGGCAGAGAGCATCTACTTTTCCAATCAATTGGCGAAAACCATGGAAAAGTCCGGCGCATGGGGTGCGATCCGGGTGGTTCCCAGCACCGAAGTGGTGATGGATGTCTACATCACGGGCACGATACTGCAGTCGGACGGCGAAACGCTGGATATCGATATCCGGGTGTACGACACCAGCGGTCGGCAATGGCTGCGGCAGCGCCACCAGAAAACCGTGGGAAAATACGCTTATGACCGGCGGCTGAAGTCCCTGGCCGATCCGTTCCAGAACCTGTTCACCGTGATAGCCAACGACGTGCTCGAGATCCGCGAAAAGATGAGCCAGGAGGAGGCAATTCGGCTCAGGGAAATATCCGAACTCCGGTTCGCACGCGCATTCTCCCCCGAGTCGTTCAGCGGTTACATCGCCGAGAGCCGGAGCGGCATCCTCACCATCGAGAGGCTGCCTGCCGAGAACGATTCCATCCTCAAGCGGATCGACATGATTCGCGAACGTGACAACCTGTACGTGGATACCATGCAGGACTATTACGACGCATTCTCTCGGGAGATGCACCGGCCTTATCAGGACTTTCGGCGCGCATCCTACGATTCGGTGGTTAAAGCCCGGCAACTCAGAAAGCGTGGCAACCGGCAGATTATGGCCGGTTTCGCAGGAATCCTTGCCGGCATTTACGGGCGCCTCAATGCGGGGAACCTGATGGCGTTCGATGGCAGTTCCGCCGCCGCCGCGGTCGGCGGCTATGCGCTCAAGCAGGGACTCCAGACCAAGCAGAGAGCGGCCGAACAGACGGACCGGCTTGCGGAGATGGGTTCATCGCTGGATGCGGTGATCGCGCCGCAGGTGATTGCGCTGGAAGACAGCTCTGTCACGCTGTCTGGCACGGTGCAGGCACAATACGCCCAGTGGCGTGAAATGCTGCAACGCATCTACGAACAAGAAAACACCCTTCCGGGTACTGTGGTGGAGCAACCGTCCGGCAGTATCAACTAGGGTATGGAGTCACCAAGCCCTGGCATGCCGAGGAACCCTTCGTCCGGCCAATCCAGAACCCGGAAGATCACGCTGATTGTCCTTGCCGTGGTGCTGGTCGGCACCGTGTTCATGCTGCCGCAATTCGTGACCGAACCCTGGGTGGCGGGAGACTCGGATGAACTTCCCGCCGTTCCCGATGCATCTCCTTCGACTGTCGCTCCCTCGACCGCGGCGGAACTGACCCGCTACCGGCAGGAATCGCAGGGCGTGCTGGCTGAGATCATGGCGATGCGGGACCGGCTCAGGGAAAGCGGTGTGGATCGCTGGGCAGGGGTCGAATTCCAACAGGCGCTGGACATGATCGAGGCCGGTGACGAACGCTACAGCTATGGCGACTACGCGTCCTCGCTCGAGCAGTTCCGGCAGGCTCGCAGCCGTTTGGCCGATCTCGAGAAATTGGGGGTGCAGAAACTGGCGGACGCCAAGGTCGAAGCCGAGAGTGCAATCGAGGCCCTCAACCTCAACGTGGCCGCTGCTTCCATCGAACTGGCCAGCACCATTGCGCCGCAGGATCCTCAAGTGATCAGGCTCGCAGCGCGCGGCGACACCCTGGCGCGGGTTACGGAGCATATCGAGGCCGGGGATCAGGCAATGGCCCTCGACCGCTTTCGGGAAGCACAGGCTGAATACCGCGAAGCCGTCGCGCTGGATCCATCGCACGAGAGGGCAGGCAAGTCCTTGAAAGTGGCGAACAGGGAGGTCACGGCCAGTGCATTCCGCGATCACATGAGCCGTGGTTTCGCGGCCCTGGAACGAAAGGACTACGCCGCTGCCAGGAAAGCGTTTCTCGATGCGGGGAAGATCTTCCCCGGCGACGCCGCGGTTGGAAAGGCGCTTGAGCAGGTGGACAACCGGGAATCCGGCAATTTTGTCAGCGCCGAACTCGAGCGCGCGGCGACCCTGGCGTCGCGCGAAGAGTGGCAGGAGGCTGTGTCCATATACCAGGCATTGCTGGATCAGGATCCCTCGCTCACCGATGCCAGGGCCAGATTGATACCCACGCGCGTGCGCGCGGGCCTGGACGAGCGGCTCGAAGGGTACATCGGGGAGCCGCTGCGGCTGTCGGGCGAGGCCGAGTTCCGCGCCGCTCAGTCGGCGCTGAAAGACGCGAAGGGTATTTCGAATCCGGGACCACGGCTCAGCGGGCAGATCGACACACTGGGCTCCCTGCTGAAAGTCGCCAACTCTCAGGTCGACGTCGTCTTCCGCTCCGACAACCAGACCCACGTGGTCCTGTTTCGCGTGGCTGAATTGGGGCGATTTGAACTGGTGACAGTGAAGCTCAGGCCGGGAAAGTACGTTGCGGCGGGTACCCGCATCGGCTATCGCGACGTGCGGGTGGAGTTCACCGTCACCGGTGAATCGATACAGGAACCGGTCGTGGTGCGCTGCGAGGAACCCGTAGGATGACCGCGGCGCCCCGCGACCCTCCCCGATCCGCGGCTGAGGGCCCGGAGTCCCGGCCACTGGCCGCGACTGAATTCACGCCTCTGGACGCCGCCGGAGCGCGGCGCAAGTTTCGGATTTCACCCCTTTATCTGGGCCTGGGCGCATTGCTGACTTTCGCAGCGCTGGTTTTTGCCTACCTGTTTGCCGCGCGGGCGGTGATTTTCAGTCTCGAACCGGATCACGCGACAATCAGTGTCAGCGGGCTGTCCTTCCACATCGGCGATAACTTCCTCTTGCTGCCGGGGGTTCACGAGGTAAGCGTGGCGGCGGACGGCTATCACGCGCTCGGAACCAGCATCGAAGTGACGGGCGAGCGCACGCAAGAGGTTGAGCTCGTGCTCGACCCGCTGCCGGGCAAGCTGGAAGTCAGTTCCGGGCTGGACGGCATCGAGGTTTTCATCGACGGGGAAGCCGCGGGTACCGCACCCGGGCTCATAGTCGACATCCCGCGCGGCCCGCACATCGTGGAATTCAGCAAGTACCGCTATTTTCCGCTACGGCAGGAGTTGGACATCGAAGGCCTGGGACGAACCCAGTCGGTGGAAGTGACGCTGGAGCCGGCCTGGGGTCAGATGCAGATCAGCACCGCGCCGGAAGGCGCGGAGGTGTCCGTTGACGGTCAGCCGGCTGGTGTCACGCCGCTGACGGCCGAGGTGCTGGAGACCGGCACTCTGCTCACCATCGCAAAGCAGGGCTACAAGACCTGGGAGAGGCAGTTGTCGGTCAAGGCGGGCTCGATGGAGACGTACCCCACCATCGAACTGGTGGTGGCGGACGGAACCGTCGACGTTGCCACATCGCCCGCGGGGGCCCACCTCAGCGTTGACGGCGAATTCCTCGGCACCACGCCGGTCAGCATCCAGATCTCGCCACTGGTCCAGCACCGCGTCGAACTGTTCCTCGAAGGCTACAGGAAGGCGGTGCGCACCGTTGAGACGGAACCGGAAGGACATTCCAGGCTGGACCTGGAACTCGTTCCCATCATCGGCCGGATCCAGCTCTCGGTAATGCCGCCCGATTCCGAAGTGGAGGTGGACGGGCGCAGCCTCGGATCGGGCAGCCAGACATTGGCGCTGACGGCCCGTGACCATGAACTGACGGTCCGCAAGGCAGGCTATGAAACGCAAACCCGGGAGATCACGCCGCGGCCGGATCACGAACAATCACTCGAGGTTCGCCTGTTGACGCTTGAACAGGCCTACTGGGCCACCCGCCCCCCGCAAATCCAGACTTCAATCGGCCAGAGACTCAAGCTGTTCCGCCCCGCTGTTGACTTCACTCTCGGCGCACCGCGCCGTGAACCTGGCCGCCGCGCGAACGAAGCCGAGCGCAACGTCCGCCTGGAACGGCCGTTCTACCTGGCGATCCACGAAATCAGCAACGGGCAATTCCGGGCTTGGAGGGGCGAACACACGTCAAGCGCGTTGCGTGGCCAGACCCTGGACATGGACGATCAGCCGGTAGTGAACGTTTCCTGGAATGAAGCGGCGCTCTATTGCAACTGGCTGAGCCGCCAGGACGGTTTGCCCGTGTTTTACGTGGAGCAGGATGGGCAGGTCACAGGCTGGGATACAGATTCCCATGGCTACCGCCTGCCCACGGAAGCGGAATGGGCCTTTGCGGCCCGTATCGGCCCAGCGGGTGACGCCATGATGTTCCCATGGGGCAGCGAGGTATATCCGCCGCCAGGCGTAGTCGAGAACTATGCTGGCCAGGGCGCGGCGGACATTGTGACGTTCGTGTTGTCCAATTACAACGACGGATATGCGGTAACCGCGCCGATCGGTTCGTTTCAGGCGAGCCACAACGGCTTCCATGACATGAGCGGCAATGTGTCCGAATGGATCAACGACTATTTTGAAATCCGTCCGGTGCGCGGTGAGCCTTTACTGGATCCCACCGGCCCGGACAGCGGCGACCGGCATGTGATCCGCGGGGCGAGTTGGGCCAGGGCTTCACGCTCGGAATTACGCCTGGCCTACCGGAATGCCGGCCGTGATGGTAATTTGGAAATCGGATTCAGAATCGCACGATACGTTGACAAGGCCATGACCGATACCCGAGCAGAACCATGAATCGAATTGTGCTGTGCTTGTTGCTGGGGGGTTGGGCAGTCGCGGTTGCGCAGGCGCCGCCCGACGATGAGCCGGCAATGGGGGCTGAGCCGGGCGAGCAGATCTTGCCCTGTGTTGCCGCCGGCGACACCGCTCCGCTCGAAGGCGAACGGGCCGAATCAGTGCCAGGTTCCGTACCCTGCGAGGAAAAGGACCCTGAAACAGCCCCGGGCGAGGAGCTGCCGCCCGCCGAAGCACTTGCGGGAACCGAAGCGAGTCCGGAGACGGACGGTGAGGCCGTCCCCATTGCCGAGGCCTCGGTGGAGGAGGAATTCACACCGGGCGACGAGATCTCCGAGGATTATCCGGTGCCGCTGCCTTCCGATATCTGAACCACTCAATGAATGACATGACCTTATGAGGAAAAATACCAACGAACTGTTCTTCCAGCTGGTCGCATTGATGCTGGCGATCATCGTAGTGCACGCGGTCTATGTCACCGTGGTGCGGCCCAACGCGGACAGGATCGTCAACCGGGCCGCCGAGGTGGCCGCGGCGGGTGGCGAGTACGAAGTGCCGCGCACATTCTTCGTTGTTATCAAGGACTTCGAGCAAGAAGCCTGCTTCATCCTGATGATCTGGGCGCTGGCCATCATGGGCTACAAGGCGCGAATCGCCACGCGCGAGGCCCGGATGCTGGACATGCCGATGGTTTCCCTGGCCGAGGGAACCCGTATCCTGCCGGGCGATGCCGGGCAACTGCTGCGGCCGCTGCAGTCACTGCCCGAACGGCAGCAGGCGTATCTGCTGCCGCGGTCACTCAGCACGGCGCTGTCGCGCTTTCAGGTCACCTCGTCCGTCGAGGCGGCCACCGAGGCCGCCCACTCGGTCTGTGAGGCGGAAAGCAGCCGCCTGGACTCCGAATTGTCCATGGTGCGTTACATTACCTGGGCAATTCCCTCCATCGGTTTTATCGGCACCGTACGTGGAATCGGATCGGCGCTGGGCCGGGCCCACGAGGCGATGGCCGGCGATATCGCCGGGGTGACGGCCAGCCTCGGCGTGGCCTTCAACTCGACATTCGTCGCTCTGCTGATCAGCATGGTGGTCATGTTCTTCATGCACCAGCTTCAATTAATGCAGGAGCGGCTGGTGCTCGATGCTTACGCCTATAACGAAAACCGTCTGCTGCGGTTCCTCAAGTCACAGCCCGCATGACGATCGCCGCCCTGGAACTGAACGATCAGTCACTGCTCATCCAGGCAGAGGATGGGGCGCTGCATGCCGAACCCGGCTTCGCGCGCCTGACCGGTGACGGCATCGTGACCGGAGAAGAGGCGCGTTCAGTGGCCTGGCGCGAGCCACAGCACGTGTACGACCAGTACTGGTGTCAACTCAACCAGGCGCCGTTGCCCATCCGGCACCGCTTCGCCCGGCACCATGCCGACATCGCTTTCTCGCAACTCCGTAAGCTATGGCAGAATGCCGGTCTGCCCGAATCCCTGATCGTACTCGTGCCGGGAAGTTTTGCGCGCGAGCAACTCTCCTTGCTGTTGGGCATGGTCGAGGCTTTGCCGTCCCGGGTATCTGCCGTGATCGACAGCGCGTTGGCGGCTTGCGCGGACGCGGAGGGCGACAGCCTGTTCGTGGACCTGCAAATGCATGAATCGGTACTGACAGTCTGCCGGCCGCACGGGGACTCGGTCCGAATCGTGGACCAGGAGATCTTCCCGGGTCTTGGCATGAGCCAGCTTCAGAATTCCGTGGCTCGCCACATCAGTGACCTGCTGATCGAGAGTTATCGCTTCGACCCATTGCATTCCTCCGAAGCCGAGCAGGCCATCTTCGACCAGATACCGCATTGGCTGACCCGCCTTCGCTGGGAGCAGGATGTTTCCACCAAGCTGCGTTCGGAGCATGGCGAGCATCCCGTCATCCTGAACAGGGACGCGGTCAAGGCGCTGATTGCTGACCGTCTCGCGAGCGTTCGCTCCTTCCGGGAAAAGTGGCAGGGCTGCAGCCTGATGCTGTCAAGCGCCTCCGGCTTGATGGCGGGACTGGTGGACGAGTTCGCCGAAGCCGAAGTCATCAGCCAGGCGGCCGGAACACAGCGCTGTCTGGGACGGCAAACAGAAATCCTGGATCAGGTCGATGACCTTTACCGCGTGCGCACGCTGCGCCGTCACGCCTTCGATCGCCCGGTCCGCGATGTGAACGGGGAGCGGCTGGCCACGCATCTGCTTCACGGCGATCTGGCCCTGCCGCTGAACAAGCCGGTCAGCATCCGGCTCGAGGCGGATGGTCCGCGGCTCAGCAGCGAAATCGATGAGGCTGCGGCACTCACGGTGGTGATGCACAACCGTTTACTCGAAACGCTGCAACTCGACGCTGACGTGTCGCTGCCGCAAACGTGCCGGCCGGGCGAAACGATACGCATCGGGGAGCATGAACTCAAGCTGATCCGCGTTCGCAGTGATTGAGATGCAGGGGACGAGACGCATGACCGGAAAACATTGATTGGGGCGCCATGATAAAGAGCCGCCGGATTTCCGCCTTCAGCCTGTCCTTCCTGGACATCATGGCCTGTGGTTTCGGCGCGGTGACGCTGCTGTTCCTGATCCTGCGCCACAGTGTCGTCGTGGAAGTGCAGCCCGACCCGAAGTTGAACGCCGAAGTGGTCATGCTGAAGGAAGACGTGAACAAGGCGGAAGAAGACAGGTCCGAATTGCTGAACAGCATCGAGGAACTGGAATTGCAGCTGGTCAGCGCCCAGGGCCTAAGCAAGCGCTACCTGACCGATCTGGAGGAACTGGAAGAGAGTATCCAGTCCGACCCCGAGGAGCGTATCGCCATGCTCCGCCGCACGGTCGAGGAACTGGAGCGCGAGACGGCCAAGATGGAAGAGGTCGAATTCGGTGACAAGGTTCGCGAGTTCCTCGGCGACGGCAATCGCCAGTACCTTACCGGGCTGGTGCTGGGCGGTGAGCGGGTGATGGTGATGGTGGACGGTTCCGCGAGCATGCTGGCGGACACGGTGGTGAACGCCGTTCGCCGCCGCAACATGGAGCCGGAAAAACGCGTCGAGTCGCCCAAGTGGAAATGGACGGTACGCACGGTCGAGTGGCTCCTGGCCCAGTTGCCGCCGAGCAGCCGTTTCCAGGTCTATATCTTCAACACCGAGGCGCTCCCGGCCACGGTTGGCAGCGAGGGCGAGTGGCTGGATGCCGCAGATTCGCTGCAACTCGAGGACGCGGTCGACGGCCTCAAGGCTTATGCGCCGGAAGGCGGGACCAGCCTGGAGAATGCGATCGCCGCGCTCGAGGACTTCCCGGAAAAGCCTGATAACCTGTTCCTGTTGACAGACGGGCTGCCGACTCAGGGCAAAACCGCTCCCCGGTCGGCCATGGTGAGCGGCGAGCAGCGCCGCCTGAACTTTCTCAGCGCTGTCGAGCAGCTGCCGGTGGGCATCCCCGTGAACACCATCCTGTATCCAATGGAAGGCGACCCGGAAGCGGCGGCAATGTTCTGGCAGTTGGCAATGAGCACCAAGGGCTCATTCATTACACCTTCGAGGGACTGGCCATGATCAAGCGGCGGCGCGGCGCCTCGGAGGCCAGTGTATCCTTCCTGGACGTCATCAGTTGCGGCTTCGGGGCCATCGTGCTGCTGTTGATAATCGCCCCCGTGGGCGACCCCGTCGCGCTGGAGGAAGCGGAGCAAAGCCTGCAGACCGTCGTGCGGGAGCTGACCGAGAAGCTGTTCGATACGCGCGGCGAAGCCGTGGTGCTGAACGAGGAACTGAAGTCGCGCAAAGAACAATTATCGGACCTGGATCAGCGCGTCGCGCGTCTGAAGGCCCAGCTTGCCAGCGTGGAAAAGCAATCCAGGGAGATCGCGCAGTCGAAGATCGTGGAGGAAGAGCAACTCAAGCTTGCGCTGCAGGTGCTGACCGAGGAAATGGAGCGCCTGGTGCCGCAAGACAGCGTCAAGAATCAGCTCATCGGCGGCGTGCCGGTGGACAGCGAGTACATCATCTTCGTGATCGACACCTCCGGGAGCATGCAAATGGCCGCCTGGCGCCGGCTGCGGACCGAAATGATGAACATTCTCGATATCTATCCCTCCGTGAAGGGCATACAGGTGATGAACGACATGGGGCAATACATGTTTCAGGACACGCGCAGGGCCTGGATGCGCGATAGCCCGTCAACCCGGCGGCGTATCATCAACGAGCTGTCGACCTGGGCGCCGTTCAGCAATTCCAGCCCGGTCGAAGGGATCAATGCAGCCATTCAGACGTTTTACCGGCCGAACCGCAAGATCAGCATCTACACCCTGGGCGATGACTTTTCCGGTCGGTCGATCCGGACCGTGGTCAAGGCCGTGAACAACCTCAATCAGGCACACGCCGGTGCGGATCGGCTGGTGCGCATCCACGCGATCGGCTTCCCCGTGCATTTTGCTCCCGGGCGGACGCCGAGCGATGCAGCCGTCAAGTTTGCGGCGCTGATGCGCGAGCTGAGCTACAACAACGGCGGCACCTTCATCGGCCTGACCGGCCTCCAGCCATGAACGGGCGGAGGCTCCCAAGCTGATCATGTCAGCCGCAACATGAAATTTCGGACGCGCAAGACCGGTCTACTGATCGTGGCCATGGCACTCCTGGCGGGCTGCAATTCCACGATCCGCGTGAAACAGGATTTTCCCGAGGTGGTTGCCGAACCCGTCGAAATGAAAGCCACGCTGGTGATGGACGATGAATTCAGCAACTACCGGGGACAGCCGAACGAGAAGACCGGCATTCTGTTCGGGGCGGCCCAGGTGGACTTGTTGAACAAGGCCTTCAGCGGATTGTTCGAGCAGGTGAACGTGGTATCTTCGAGAGAACAGGCAGGACCGGAAACGGACCTCGTGATCATTCCCTCGGTGCGGGAAGTCCAGCTTTCCACGCCCTCGGAGTCGTATCTAAACGTGTACGAGGTATGGATCAAGTACAACCTGGACATCGAAACTGCCGATGGAGTGCCTATCGACAGTTGGTTTTTGCCCGCCTACGGAAAGACACCCTATTCAAACCTGTTGTCGCGGACCAGGGCTATCGAAGCAGCCACGGTCGTGGCGCTGCGCGATGCCGGAGCCAAACTGATGCTGGACTTTTTCAGAATCCCGGCGATTTATGGCTGGATGCAGCAGCACCAGGCAAAGCAGGCAGAGCCGTGAGGTATGCGACGCTCACATTGCTCATCACGGCTGCGGCCATGGGCGGATGCGCCTCAACGACAACCGTTGACGACTTCAGGCCCACTGCCGAGCCGATGAACATCGAGGCGGGCGACAAGGTGGCGGTACTCGGCCGGCAAGACGCCGGGCACTACGTCACCGATCGCAGCTTCATAGACTGCCTGGCCGGCAGAATGGTGGCCTCTAATTTCCAGGTCATGTCGGAGCCCGATTTCGTGGACGCACTCTATCCCTGGTTCGAACCGAGAACCGCGCCCAAGCACCTCAAGCGCCTCAGGAAAATCATGCAGGATCCTGCCGTGCGGGAAAAAGTCCGGCAGGAGAATATCAACTACCTGGTCTGGCTCGATGGCGAAGTGGAATCGCACGGCATGTCCGGCGCCATGAGCTGCGGCCTGGGTCCCACGATTGGCTGTTACGGCTATACCACCTGGGAAAAAAACGTCACGTTCGAAGCCATTGTCTGGAACCTGGAGGACCTGACCGAGGAAGCCCGCATCCAGGTGACTTCGGAGGGCACCTCCTACGTGATCGGCATCGTGGCGCCCATCCCTTTGCTGACCCCGGTGGAAAGTCAGGCCTGCAAGGGTATGGGTGACCAGCTGAGATCCTACTTTGCCCAGGAGGTGGAGTGAGTTGCGCTATTCCGCCTGGACAGCACTCGCGATCGGCTCGCTGCTAATCTCCACGCCCACTTTCGCGGATCCCGGTGGCAAGCAGATTTACGAGGAAGTCATGGCGTCCATCGGGGCGTACGACGATCCCGAGCTGACTGCCTACCTTGAAGGTCTCGTGAATGAAATCGTCTCGGTCTCTGAAATGCCGGACAAGGAATTCACGTTCACATTGCTTGACTCGGGTGAAATCAACGCCTTCGCAACCGCGGATAATTACGTGTACATCAATCGTGGCCTGCTCAATTACGTGGCAAATGAAGCGCAAGTGGTATCGGTGCTCGCGCATGAAGTGGGTCATATCACCGAAAAACACGTCAGTTTGATGCCGGTTGCGGCCGGTGTGGCGCGTATCCTGACCGAGCTGGCCGGGGTATTCACCGGCAGCATGGAGGTGCAGCAGGCGGGCATGGCTTATGCCAACTCATTGCTCAAGGGGCACGGCCGAGACAACGAACTCCAGGCCGACGAAGCGGCCGCCCGTTACATGTCGGAGCTCGGCTACGATCCGGACCAGTTACTGGAAATGCTCAGTACAATGAAGGACTTTGAGACCCTGATGAAGGAGCGCGCGGCGCAAAAAGGGGCGCCGCGCAGATCCTATCACGGCATATTCGCCACGCATCCGCGCAATGACACGCGCTTGCGAAGCGCGGTCAGCAAGGCCAAGGCGGCTGATTCGCCGTCCTCTCGCGGTTCGGGCGAGGCGCGCTACCGGCAAATGACCGAGGGCCTGGTATGGGGAGAGAATTTCAAGGAAAAGGATCCGAAACCGGAACGATACTCTGACATGGCGTTGCGGGTTCGTTTCGATTTTCCGGATGGCTGGAGTCACGGCCAGGCCGATCCGAGCCGGACCGTAAGCGGGGAAGCCGCGGACGGCGAAGCCCGCCTCAGCATGATGGTGCAACCGCGCACGCCCCAGACAGCGGAAGAATATCTCTACAACCATCTCGACGTTTCACAGCTGCGCGACGGGCGGCAGATAAAACCCGCACGGCTCAAGGGTTTCACCGGGATTCTCCCGGGCCCGGACGGGAATCCCGATCAGCGCATTGCGGTGGTGTTCTACAAGCTCAATGCCTACATTTTCATCGGTGAGGTAGCCAGGCAAAAACGTTTTGGCGAATTCGACGAGAAGTTCCTGGAATCCATCGATACCTTCAGGCCCATCTCCAACCGCGAGATCGAAGGTCAGAAACCCAAGACGATCCATTACGTGAAAGCGACCAGCGCGACGACTTTCGAAGCGCTGGGCGAGCACCTCGGCCTGGACGCATTCGAGGTGCAGGACTTGCGCCTGATCAATGGCTGCTACCCCACCGGAGAGCCAAAGCCCGGCGAGTGGATCAGAATTTTCAAACAATGAGGGGAGGCCCGCGCGGATGCCGGCTTGGCGACGGGTCACCACCCATTCCAAACTGGCCGTGATGAGGGGCCTGGTATCAGCCAGGAATCCTGCCGATTAATGGCAAAGATCATGCCGATACAGCCTCCAACGCCGCCTCGACATTCTCAGCGAACAACCCCAGTTCACCATAAATCTCCAACTGCCGCCTGAGCGATTCCTCATTGAAGCCGTCAATCCCCTCGCACTTCTCATAAGCCAGTCCCACCCTGGCGGGATTGGATTCGCTGAGGAGCGCCAGGTCGGCCTTGGACAGGCGCGCCCAGACGTCCTGCGGGTAATTCCTGATCGACGAATGGATCGCGAGTTCGGTGGCGGCGACCAGCTTGCCCAGGTGTTTCTCCAGTTTTCGCAACGCGCGCTCGGCTTCCTCCTCGTCGTCGAACTCCAGTGCCCAGCGGTCGGCCTGCAGTCGGGCGAGGGCGACCTTCATCGCCAGCGTAGCCACGGCATTGATGCCCGAATAATAATGGCTGCGGTGCTTCTCGAAACCCTTGCGGTAGGCTTCGTAGCTGTCCGTAAGTAGTTGCGAGGACAGTGCTTTGCGCTGGCGATCGCTCAGGTCGTTCTCCTCCTTGAACATCAGCTGCCACTGTGTTTTCAGGTTACTTCCAATCAGCGCATAGGTTTCCGCGCTCTCCCAGTCGTTGAGCTGGTTGGCGTTCAGCGCGCGATTGGCGGCGATTTCGGATTCCTTGTATTGCGCTGTCTTCTGGAAGTTGGTTGCAAGCTTCTGATTTGCTTCAACATCATCGGGTTCCAGTTCGCGGATGCTGCCCCAGGTCCGGATAGAACCTTCGTGATCGCCTATCTTGAATTGCGCCCGGCCGATCACGCGGAGCCCCCCGGTGGCCCAGTATTCTGTGGTGACCTTCTCTGACAGGGCGCGCAGCTTTTCCTTGTCATCGCCGATCCGAATGACCTCTTCCCGGAAGTCTCTCGGCACGACGTCGATCTCACCCCGGTCGAGACTGTTCAGGCCGGGTATCAGGTCGAAAACCGGGCTGTCCGAGCCCTCCTGCGCGCGCGTTGCGGCGATGGTCTTTACCAGTTTATCCAGCGATGCAGCCGGGTCGTCGGGATCATACGGAAGGTATCGATCGACCTTGAGGTCGAAAACGTGTGGATCCCCCCGTTTATTCGCCTTGATCATGACGGTGTGCCGGTCGCACAGGGCGTGACGGATTCCCAGTTCGTAAAAGGCGTTGGCGTTGTGGATGGAAATGTCGGCAACGACCAGGTCCGCGATCAGCAGTTCGCGGAACATGTCGCTGCGGATGTTCCCCTGCTGTACGAACTCGGCCGTGGTGCCTCCGGTCATTCCAGCCTTCTTGATCGCGGGAGCGATCAGTTCGGCCTCCACGGCATCGAAGTCAATTTTTGCCTCGCCCTCGACGTTCGATTTGGCTCCGAATGGCCTGACGATGAAAGCGCGTCCCAGGGTTTCAGTCATGTTGTCTTCCTCGCTGAATGATGAGCCAACGTCTCGTGGCGAAAGTATGATCGAATATATCGCGTCCATACTGAATATAGGCCATATTCAGTCTGCGCACCCCCTCATGCCTCGCGCATTCTGTCCTATACTTGATTGAGCCACATTCAGAGGGAGTCACATCATGTCGTATCCGGTAATGTCGCGTGACGAACATTTCATGGGCCCGGGGCCTAAACGCATCCTGACCGTCGATGGTGGCGGCTTGCGGGGGATTTTCTCACTGAAGCTCCTGAAGAGGATCGAGGACATCCTGAAGGCCCGTCATGGCAATGATGACGATTTTCGGCTTTGCCACTATTTCGACCTGATGGCGGGCACGTCGACGGGTTCCGTCGTTGCGGCCGCGCTCGCATTGGGCATGACCGTAGACGAGGTTCGCCAGAGATACTGGGAACTGGGCGAGAACGTCTTTGAGAAAACGTTCTTCCGCCGCGGACTGTTCCGTGCCAAGTACGACAAAGACCGGCTGGTCGAAGCCTTGAAGAACACGTTTGGCCCCGAGACTTTGCTGGGTGGCGATGAACTGGAGACCGGGCTGCTCGTGATGACCAAGCGCCTGGATACCGGCAGCCCGTGGCCGATCAGCAACAATCCCAATGGGCGTTACTACAACGGCAGCGCGGACAAACCCGAAATCATCGCTAACCGCGATTACCCGCTCTGGTCCGTCGTTCGCGCATCGACGGCGGCGCCGGCGTTCTTCGAGGGCGAATCGATTGTCATCGCGGAGCGTGAGGGCAAGAAAACCCAGGTCGGAGACTTCGTCGACGGCGGCGTCAGCCCGCATAACAATCCGTCACTGCAGGCCTTGATGTACGCCACGCTCAGCGGCTACCGGGTTGGGTGGCCGACGGGCGAAAATGAGCTCTTTCTGGTGTCTGTCGGCACCGGTTCGCGAGATCCCGGTTACAAGGCGAAGGGGATCGAGGGCCTCGATGCGATCAAATCCCTGGTATCGCTGATGGACGATTGCAGCGCGCTTAACCAGGTCATGTTGCAATGGATGTCGTCCAGCCCGAATGCCAGTGAAATCGACAAAGAACTGGGCACACTCGATGGTGATCTCCTCGGCGGCAAAGCGCTGCTCTCCTATCTGCGCTACAACATGGAACTGAGCGACGAGAGTCTGCAGGAGAATCTCAACATGAAGCTGGACGATGAAACCCTGAAACGCATAGAGAAGATGGACGTGCCTGACAACATGCCGGTGCTGGAGGATATCGGCAGCAGAGCGGCGGATAAACTCATCGACGATTCTCATTTTCCAGGCGCCTTCGACCTGAAATAAGGAAATAACAAATAAGGGGTCAGAGCCCTTTTTACCGGCACTGAATGGAAAAATCCCCTATGAACTTTTGCGCGAGAAGCTGTTGACCGTCCGGCGAAGCTACTAGCAGCAAAGGGGACCACTGTAAAACCTGACCAGAATTGCCGGTAATTGTCACATTGCTGTGACAATTGCCACCGAAAACGAGCCGATAATTAATGTAAATAACAGCATCATGTTGTATTTATTAGGAATATTATTTTTGGCACGCCTGTTGCATGATACTAAGCAGGATAGATTGACCGGACATTGGCAAGACGGAAGATACTTCCACGGATTCGGAAACGTTCGGTCCATCTCTGAAAAAGTTGCAATCTGGCGGCGAAGACAGCAGCCAGATAGGCAGGGAAGCCGGAAGTGCACGGATGCGCTCACGCAAGGACGCATTGGGGCAGTCTCGGAATGATTTGCTGTGCGTGACTGTCGCGAAAACAGGAAAGGGGTGAGAAAGATATACCGGATTCTGGCAAAACGGACTTCGCCATGTTTCCAGGGATTCGGAATCAACCGGTCTATCTTTCCTCATGCAACAGGCTGGCAGCGATGCAGTCGCCATGAATTCAGAATTCATTGAATTCCAGGACAAGGACGACCAGAGCCAGTACCGCAGGGAAGCCCGATGTGCACGGATACGTTCACTCAGTGAAGTAACCGGATTGGAACGTAGCCGGGCATGGAAGCAATGTGTGGTAGCGCGGTGACTAACGAAGATTCGAGAAATGTCAACCGACTCCACTACAAGGGGCGTAAAGAGTGCCCCCAAAAGGATATTGAAATGAGAAATTATTACAAAATCAGATACACAATTCGCGGGGACACCGGCAAAATCCGATCCGTGATTTTGTCTTGCATCAACGAGGATTCCGCCTTGGCCAATTTCAAAGTAGCCTTTAACGGTCAATCGCCATCCATCGTATCCATTAAATGGGTCCCCAAGCCAGGCTCAATGGTCGCATCAGTGCTGGCATCCATGGCCGAGACACCCACGGCAGAGCCGGAACTCGCGGTGAAGCTGGAGCCCGATTCGGAACGGGGCGTTTGGGCCCCATCAAGGCGGTCTGCAGCCTGATATAAGGGTCAGAGCCCCTTTTACTGTGAAGCGGAACACCGCGTCTGCCGAGCGTGCTCAGCTATAAACTGACCCGATTGCCCGGAACAGCTGATCCAGGTAGAGCGGCTTGCAAAGAAAATCCTTGAAACCAGCAAGCCTGGCCCGCTCAATGCTGGCCTCGTCTGCGGTCGCCGATAATGCAATAACCGGGATATTACGGGTACGCTCGTCGTTCTGGAGCATTTCAAACGCATCGAATCCTTGCAGTCCGGGAAGGTTAATATCCATCAGAATCAGGTCGGGAGCCGCGGACCTGGCCAGTGCAACGCCATCGAGCGCATTCGTGGCGACCTTGAAGTCACATTTTGGAATTTTTTGGACGATCTCCGACATCAGCTTGATGCTGGCCAGGTGGTCTTCCACGTACAGGATTCGAATACCCTTCAGACTGACGGCCTGGCGCATGAAATTGGCTCCGCTTCCGCGTGACTCGATGGCCATGGAACTATCAGCTCCATGCAGGTCGATCCAGAAGGCGGAACCAACGCCTAAGTCACTTTCAAATCCAATTTCTCCGCCCATCATCTCGGTCAGTTTCTTGCAGATGCTGAGCCCGATACCGGTTCCTTCGACGGTGATGTTGGTCTTACCGAGGCGCTCGAAAGGTTCGAACAGACGTAGTTGATCTTCCGCGCTAATGCCCAAACCGGTGTCCGCTATTTTGATTCGAACCGTGCTGCCTGATTGCCTGGTGATCAGGATTTCCACGGTTCCTTCGGGCTTGTTGTACTTTATGGCGTTGGTCATCAGATTTACGAGCACTTGCTGCAAGCGACGCGAATCGGCGACAACGTCAGGAATATCACCGCTTGGAAAATTCATCCGTATCCCGTTTGATTCAGCAAACGCTTCGACCATCGACACACAACGTCGCAGTACTTCGTTGCTTGAGACCCTCTCGAGGTTCAAGGTCATGTGTCCGGATTCGATGCGTGAGAAATCAAGCACATCTTCGATCAGGTCCAACAGGTGCCCGCCACTGGCCAGAATCTGAGCGATCCCTTCACGTTGGGTCTCCGTCAGGTTCTCATTTCGCATCTCGAGTAATTGACCGAATCCAAGAATGGCGTTCAGGGGAGTGCGCAGTTCATGGCTCATCCTCGAGAGAAAATCAGACTTGGCTTCGTTGGCCTGCTGAGCCTCATCCCGGGAAAGCCGCAGATCATGCTCGAATTGTCTTTGCCTGGTGATATCCTCCGCCGTCCCGACGATCAGGCTGGGCTCTCCGTTCGAATCATGAACACAGGTCTTCAGGATTTGGACATAGGAGATTTCGCCATCACGAGATTCGATGCGTTGATCCGGATCATGAAATATTTCCCCGGCCCGGATGATTTCGATGTCCTGCTTCCGGTATTGATGGGCCATGTCATCGGGAAGGAATTCGAAATCGGTCTTGCCCAGCGGATTTTCAGCCACCGTGCCGAAAAGCTCTTCGCATTTCCGGTTGTACATCGTGTATCGGAAATCATCATTGATATCCTTGCAGAACACACCCACGGGAAGTTGATGCAGGATTTGTTCCAGCACGAGATCCTTGGACCGGAGTTTTTCCTCCAAAAGTTCTTGCTCCGAGATCCCAGCGATGTGACCGGGGCGGGTTTTTTCGTCGAACGTGCCCCCGCACAATTTCAACAGAGGCCGTAGAAATTCGACAGAGTCCTCGCTGTAGCTGTTGTCGAGCAGCGCTACGCCAACCAATCCCACCAGTTCTCCCCCGCTATGAACTGGCAAAGCCATGAAGCTGCTCAGGGAGCCATGTTGGGCTTGCAGGCGATCGGAAGCGAAGATGTCTCCGGGGTTGTTGACCACCATGGGTTCACCGCTGAAACGGAGATCCGAGCCGGCCGCATCCGGAACCGGGTGACGAAGACCCTTCGCGCACCAGTCAGCCATTGAGTCGATTGCCGCACGGCATCCCTCTCGTGAGGAAACGGCCTGGAGATGCAGTGTATATGACGCCTTTTCCAGTCGGTGAGCGGTACCGACAAAGCCGCAATCACTCCTGGTGACCTCCAGGAAAATGTCCAGCAAGCGCTCGAAAATCCGGCCGGTGTTTCCGGCGTCATCCAGAGACTCCTGCACATCGTTGATGGATTCTAACAGCCGCTTGTGATCATCCAGCGTAAATTGCATGAAATCTGCATCCTCTGAAATTCCATTTGAACTTCAACTGGATATTGGCTTCAATCGGCTGACTTGTATTTACGCTCGAGGCATCTCAGTTCTTCCACCAGCAATGCGGTCAGCCGCAAAGACGGTTCTTTCTGTTCGAGCTTACAGGACAGCTCCAATTGTTGCGCCAGTTCGGACAGCCCGGGTTCGCTGAAAACATCCGCAGATCCCCTTATTTTATGTGCCAGCTGGCCCAGTTCGACGAGTTTCAGCGCTTCTGCCAGCGATTTCAAGTCCTTTTGCCATAATCCGGCATCCGCCGAAAACAGGTCGAACATCGACTTCAGCAAGTGCGACTGGTTTTCGTCGAGTTCAGCAGGGGCCGGCGTTTCGATTGGTTCTCCAGCCTGGCGCCGATCAGGAGTTCCGGAATCGGCGCTTCCCGCCAGGCAATGGTTGATCGCGGCGAACAGGGAGCCGGCGTCGATGGGCTTCGTGATGAAAGCCGTCATACCGGAGTCCAGGCATTTTTGGCGATCTCTTTCCGAAGTCAAAGCCGTGGTCGCAAGGATCGGGATCTGGGGATCGAACTGGGCCGATACCGAGCCTCGTATGCGGCGCGTGGCCGCAAAGCCGTCCAGCACGGGCATCAGGCAGTCCATAATGACAAGATCATAGTTTTGGCTTTCAAGCGCATGGATGGCTTCTTCCCCGTTTTTCACGGAGTCAACCTCGAAACCGGCATGTTCCAGCATTCCCCTGATCACGGCCTGGTTAGTCGTATTGTCATCCGCCACCAAAATGCGATGTGAAGCGCTCATCTGGAATTCCTTTTCAGTGTCATGCAAGGAGCATTGGCTGAGACTTGATGTCCGAGTTTCAATGGCCAGAGAACCGGTTCTTTTCAACAGCGAGTCCTGTGAACCGTTCCAGTATACGGTACACGGCGGGCAGCTTATAAATATCACAGGGGAATTTCAAACCCGAATCCGCTATTTCCGCCATCAAGTGGCAATTGCTCTAATTTCCGCATTGGGCCAATCAATAATTCCAGAAACGACTGTAAGAACTTACAGTACACGTCCGTAACCTATTGGGTGACCACATAGCTGCGGTTCAAGGAAGAGTTAATAAACCGCGTACAGGGAAGCACACCAAGCCAGGAGGCGAAGCAAGACAGAATGGAATCTTAGTACGGATACGCTATCTCATTTCACCCATCGGTGGCTGAATTTACCCAATCAGAAAGGACGGTTAAAGCTGGTCGCCAACAAGACCGTTTTCGATCGCGAAACGCGCAAGTCGCGCATTGTTATCAATACCAATCTGCTTACTTCTCGGCACGAGGCCTCCATGCCCTGTAGCCTGCAACAAGGTAAAGAACCAGAAATACCGGTGCGGTAAAAACGGAGAAGAATGTAAGAACGACAACGGCGCCATATGACTTGTCCGCTACGGTGGGTTCCCGATCGATGCCGCCCATGATCTGGAATACCGCATCTTCGAGATTGAGTGCGGTCAAGGCAGCAACAATGGCGACCAGTGGCAAAAAGAGGGCCGCGAACCAGGCCATGCCTGTCAGTTGCGCTGCCCTGCGCAGGAAAACCCCGTACAGGGCGACGCGCCAGGCTGCGACAAACAACAGGAACCACATATTGAGCGTCGCCGCCTTTTCAACGGACATGAATTTCTCCACCGGGATCGCATAAAGCCAGGCCGGTGGCGCGGTCAGGCCAACGAAGACAAATACCGTGAGAAAGCCCCAGTTTTTCGGTCGAAGCGGTAGCGTGATCAGCCACAACACGATGGTGAGGATCCCTACATAAACCACCGAGCCCAACCCGGCGTACTGCCACCAATAGGCCGACGGGTGATCCCAATAACGGCCCACTCCGGCCAACCAGCTTGCGGCAATCGCGAATATCAGGAAAGCATTCCGGTAGCGAACCAGATCGATGTGGCATTCGCGAAATGCCAGAAGGCGAATTTCCTGTCGAATGACTTCCCGAAACATTATGATCGCATTGACCAGCGCGGGCCTTGCACGAGGCGCTGCCGGATGAAAGTCTTCACCTCAGCGCCCGGTTTCAGTCCAGTAAATCTAGGTCGCGAACGGCGCCGCGGTCGGCGCTGGTGGCCAGCCGGGCATACACTTTCAGCGCGGCGCTGACTTTTCGCGGCCGATCTTCGCGTGGTTTCCATGCCTTCTCGCCCAGGGCGTCCATCTCGCGGCGGCGTGTCGCCAGTGTCGCCTCGTCCAGCCGCACGTCAATGCTGCGCTTAGGAATGTCGATCTCGATGATGTCGCCATCCTCGACCAGGCCGATGGCCCCGCCAGCCGCTGCTTCGGGCGAGACGTGGCCGATGGAAAGCCCGGTGGTGCCGCCGGAGAATCGCCCGTCGGTCAGCAGCGCACAGGTCTTGCCCAGACCCATCGACTTCAGGTAGGAGGTCGGGTACAGCATTTCCTGCATGCCCGGTCCGCCGCGAGGGCCTTCATATCGCACGATCACCACGTCGCCTGCCTTGACCCGCTTGCTGAGGATGGCGTCCACGGCGGCTTCCTGGCTTTCGCAGACGAATGCCGGGCCGGAGAACACCAGCTTGTCCTCGTCGACGCCGCTGGTTTTTACCACGCAGCCGTTTTCGGCGATATTGCCGAACAGGATGGCCAGGCCGCCTTCCGCCGAATAGGCATGCTCGCCGGAGCGGATGCAGCCGTTTTCGCGGTCGTCGTCCAGCGACGGCCAGCGGGTGGCCTGGCTGAAGGCTTCCTGCGTCGGGATGCCGGCCGGGCCCGCCGAAAACAGTTTCAGGGCCGCTTCGTTCCGGGTCAGCCTGATGTCCCATTCTTCCAACGCTTTTGCCAGGGTCGAACTGTGTACCGTTGCGCAATCGCCGTGCAGCAGGCCGGCCCGGTCGAGTTCGCCCAGTATGCCGATCACGCCGCCAGCGCGATGGACATCCTCCATGTGGTATTTCGGCGTGCTGGGCGCGACCTTGCACAGCTGGGGCACTTCCCGTGACAGGCGGTCGATGTCCGCCATGGTGAAATCCAGTTCCGCCTCCTGCGCCGCCGCCAGCAGGTGCAGGATCGTGTTGGTTGAGCCGCCCATGGCGATGTCCAGCGACATCGCGTTTTCGAATGCCTTGAAGCTGCCGATACTGCGCGGCAACGCGGATTCGTCGTCATCGAGGTAGTAGCGGCGGCACAGGTCGACGATCAGCCGTCCCGCGCGTTCGAACAGCCCCCGGCGGTCCGCGTGGGTCGCCAGGGTGGAACCGTTGCCCGGCAGGCTCAGGCCCAGGGCCTCGGTCAGGCAGTTCATGGAGTTGGCGGTAAACATGCCCGAACAGGAACCGCAGGTCGGGCAGGCCGATCGCTCGTATTCCGCCACCGTCTCGTCGCTCGCGCTGTCATCGGCGGCGATGACCATGGCGTCCACCAGGTCCAGCTTGTGCTCGGACAGCTTCGTCTTGCCGGCCTCCATCGGGCCGCCGGAAACAAATACCGCCGGGATGTTCAGCCGCATGGCCGCGTTCAGCATTCCGGGCGTGATCTTGTCGCAGTTCGAGATGCAGACCAGCGCGTCGGCGCAGTGCGCGTTGGCCATGTATTCCACCGAATCGGCGATCAGGTCGCGCGAGGGCAGACTGTAGAGCATGCCGTCGTGGCCCATCGCGATCCCGTCGTCCACGGCGATCGTGTTGAACTCCTTGGCCACGCCGCCTGCCGCCTCGATCTCGCGGGCCACCAACTGGCCCATGTCTTTGAGGTGAACGTGTCCCGGCACGAATTGCGTGAAGGAGTTGGCCACCGCGATGATGGGTTTTTTGAAATCCTCGTCCTTCATCCCGGTGGCGCGCCATAAAGCGCGCGCGCCGGCCATGTTGCGTCCAAAAGTCGAAGTTTTCGAGCGGAGATCGGGCATGTTCGCTGGACCCATGTATGTGAGATAGCCAAGAGTAATGTATACAGAGCAGGCATGGGAAGGTTTCCGATGAGGATGGGCCTGGTAATGCGTTACCATTGGCTGATCTTCAAGGCGGTGGTCATTCCGCCACAAGCAGGAATCACGATACACAAAGGAGCAACCATGGATCTTCAACTCGCCGGAAAATCCGCCATCGTGTGCGCTTCGAGCAAGGGGCTGGGAAAGGCTTGCGCGCTGGCCCTGGCGAAAGAGGGGGTCGATGTCCTGATCTGCGGGCGCAATCCCGGCACGCTCGAGGAAGCATCCGCCGAGATTGCCGCGGCGGGCGGCGGCCGGGTACGCGCCGTGGTGGCCGACGTGACAACGGACGAAGGCCGCGATGCACTGCTGGCGGCCTGTCCGGAGCCGGACATCCTGGTCAACAACGCCGGCGGGCCGCCGCCGGGGGATTTCCGGGACTGGGGCCGGAAGGACTGGTTCGACGCGGTGAACGCCAACATGTTCAGCGCCATCGACCTGATCCGGCGAGTTCTGGACGGCATGATCGAGCGGCGCTTCGGACGCGTCGTGAACATCACCAGCGTTGCGGTCAAAATGCCGGTCAAGCCGCTCGGCCTGTCCAACGGCGCCCGGGCGGGCCTGACCGGTTTCGTTTCCGGCATCGCCCGGGAGCCTGCGCAGCACAACGTGACCATCAACAACCTGCTGCCCGGATACATCGCCACCGACCGCATGTGGTCGGTGCTGGAGGCCGGCGCCCGGGCGAGTGGCGTGGAACCGGACATGTTCAAGCAAAAGCATTTCGCCCAGGTGGGCGCAAAGCGACCCGGGGACCCGGATGAATTCGGCGCGGTCTGCGCCTTCCTGTGCGGCCAGCAGGCGGCTTACGTGACGGCGCAAAATATCCTGGTGGATGGCGGGCTGTATCCCGGCACACTCTGAGCCTTTGCCGAAACTCAGTACTTCGGACCCGGCCCGCCGTTGCCGTTGTATCGCGCCTTGTGCCGGAACAGCCAGATTCCGGAAAGCGCCAGCACGAGGATCAGCACGGCCATCAGGTCGTTGAACCACTTCGCGAACGGGCCGAGGAAGCGCGCAGCATGCAGGTCCAGCAACAGCCTCTCCCAGCTAATGGCGTCTGCTGATTCGCCCAGCACTTGCCATTCGCGGCCGTCCAGCGCCCGGGCCGCCGTGGAGTCCAGTACCACGGAATCCATCAGGTCCGCGTCGGTTTGCACGGTGTTCTTCTCATCCCTCAGGTAAACGTGCGTTCCTTCACGCAGCCCTGCCTGCAGGCTTCCCAATCCGACGTGGCCGGCGATCAGTTTCTCGATCAGCCGCCCCGAATCGTCGAGCAGGAACAGGTTGTCTCGGCTGAGCAGCAGCGTTCCCGCGGGCAATTGCAGCCGGGCGAACACGCCGCTGCAGTCAACGGCCCTGCTTTGCGTCGAGCCGCAAACATCATCTCCCCGACGCTCGATTCCGTAAACCAGCCGTTGCAGCGAGCCGGGCAGGGGGTGTCGGTCGAGTCCGAGTTCGTGCGCGTGGTTGATCACCATGCCGCTTGCGGCCAGCACCACCAGCCACGCGGCGATGAATACGGCCAGGCGGCGATGCCAGCGCGCCAGCGCTTTCCTTCTGTTGGCCTGGTCAATCGTCATCGTTTTCCTCCCGGACGACGCCGTCCAGCAGCAGCGCCAGCTTCACCTGGCGGGTGAGCGCCCAGACCGACAGCGTGGCCCCGGTAATCCCGTCGATCGGACGGTTCAGTTTCCGGCCGTCCTCGAGTTGTGCGTCGTCGAACTGACGCACGAAGGCCTCGCGATGCACCTCCGCTCCGCGGCTCTCCCGGAACACCAGCACGCGGACCCGTTCCACCCGTCCCTGGTTGACGACGATGCCGCTGGTGATGGGTTCGGTTTTCCCGATCTCATCCAGGATCCACGCGGTTTTTTCACCTGTCCCGCAGTACCGGACCCGGATGCCCGGGTAGGGGTGGTCGAGAAGCTGTTCGACTTCGGTCTTGAGTTCCTTGTTCAGCCAGAGCGCCTGCTTTTCGCAGCCGGGAAGATTCTCGGCCAAAAAGTCCTCGGGTCCCTGGTAAATCGTCTCCGCCGCAAACGCGAGTTGGCTGCAGAAGCAGCCAACCCACAGAGGAGACAACTTGAAAATTCTGGGAAAAGTCACGATCAGAACATGTACCCCACGCCGAGGTTCCAGCCGTCCAGTTCTTTCTTGCCTTCGGGCGCATCCTGGTTCTGGTAGTCGAATTTGAACACCACGTTCGGGTGCAGCCAGAAATTCACGCCGAGGTCCCACTGGGTGTATTCCGTATCCGGCTCGCTGCCGGACTGGTTATCCCAGCGGTTGTAGCGGGCGAATACGCCCCATTTCTCGTTGAATCGCCAGCTCGGCTCCACGTACCAGCCGTCCTGTTTGTCCGCTCCGATAGACTCGGGACCGATGCCGTCCAGGTCCCAATGGGCATACAGCGCGCGCAGTCCGAAATGTTCCTTTTGCCAGCTCAGGTGGCCGCTGTACAGCCAGGCGCCGCCGGCCAGCGGATCGCGGTCCTGGGTGACGTCTTCCTGGTATTGCACCGTGGCCGAAAGTTCCAGGCCGGGCACGCCCAGCCAGCGCAGGCGGCCGGTGTAGGCCAGGGAGTCGAACTTGGCCTTGGCCACTTTCTGCCGCCCGGCGCGGATGGCATACTTGTCGTCCGCGCTGGTGTACAGCCCGGAGTGCACCGCGAAGTCGTAGCGCATGGCATCGGCGAAACCGCCGTCCAGCGCCACGCCGCCTTCCCACCACGTGGTGGGGATGATGTTCTTCTCCACCGGGTTGCGCTCGACGCCGTAGAATGTCGGCGGTTCATGCGTCTCGTTGAGGATGCCGACCGGGATGAGGAACACGCCGGCCTTGAAGCTGTGGCGCTCGGCCCAGTCGTACTGCACGTAAGCCTGCTCCAGTTCCACCTCGCCGGGCGCGTCGCCGCCTGACACTGCGTGCTCGATTTCCAGTTCACTGTAGAAACGGGTTTTGTCATTGAACTCGTGACCCAGGAAGAGCACGAAACGGTGGAGGTCCAGGACATTGATGTCCTCGCCGGTCGACTGGTCCTCCAGCATGTTGGCGTGTAGTTCGCCGTAGCCGCCCAGCGAGGTGCGTGATTCGGGCACAGCGGGCTGGCTCTCAATGTTGTCGGCCAGGATTTCGGCCTTCTGGTTGGCTTCCTCGCTGGCCTGGGCGTTGTCTTCGACGGCCTCTTTGAGAGCCAGCACGGTGGCCTGCGTTTCCTGCAATTGCTGCAGCAGCATGTCGATCTGTGCCTGCTGCGCGTTGATCAGGGCGAGCATTTCCTCGCGCTCCGGGTCTGCTGCGAATCCGGTTGAACTCAGTGCCAGAAGTGCCGTCATCAGTACGATTCTCATTACGTCCTCTGCTTCTTATTGGATAGGATGCGAGGAGTTTAATGAGAATGATTCTCAAATACAAATAATTCTCATTATTGTTTGATCCAGGTCAATTCATGCCTCGAAATTGCTGATCTCGACGGCCAGTGACAGCAGTTGGAGATCTGAATCTCGAGGTCCGATCAGGGAAATTCCAATCGGGCAGGAATCGAAGGAGGCCAGCGGCAGGCTGATCTGGGGCAGGCCGGCCAGGCCCGCCACGCAGAACAGGGAAAGGGCCCGGTAACGAAAATCTTCCAGCGCCGGGCCAGCCGTATCAACGGGCAGGGCAATGGAAGGTGAACTGGGGATGCAAAGGACGCCATCGCAGGCGAGCAATTCATCGAGGTACGCCATGATTTCCGATCGAATACGGCGCGGCTGAGACAGATCTTCCGGGATGATCGTGGCGGCCCACTCGAAGCGCCCTCTCACATCGGGTGCGAAACGGGGTTGATGGTCCCGAATCCAGCCGCCGTGGCAGGCCCAGGCCTCCGCGCCCTGGAGCAGCCGGAAGGCATCCATCCAGGCTTCGGGCCGGCCGGAGAAGAGCTCAATGTCCACAGCAGGGCCAAACGCCCGGGAAATACAGCCGGCGGCTGCGTCCAGTGCAGGGCGGCAAGTCTTGTCGACCAGTTCGAAGGCGTCTGCGGCCAACAGCAAGCGGGGCCGGCCGGAAGACTCGCTGATGTTGCCCAACAGGGCTTTTCCAACCAGTGACAGCAAGCCGGCGTTCCGCGCGAACCAGCCGACCGTGTCGAAGGACGGCGCGAGCGGAACCACGCCGTCGCTGGCGATCCGCCCGTGCGAGGGGCGAAAGCCGTAAATACCGCAATTGCTGGCGGGCAGCCTCACCGAGCCGCCGGTGTCGGTGCCGAGCGCGAAATCGACCAGCCCCCCGGCCACGGCCGAGGCCGATCCACTCGAAGATCCGCCGGAAACCCGGCCGGGAGCATTGGGATTCTCAGGCGTGCCGAAGTGGACGTTCTCGCCATTCAGGCTGTAGGTCAGTTCGTCGGTAACCGTCTTGCCCAGCAACGTCGCGCCGGCATCCAGCAGGTGCTGCACCGCGCTCGCGGTCGCCTGCGCAGGGGGGTGGCTGTGCAACCAGTCCGGGTTGCCGGCCCCGGTGCGGAAGCCGGCAATGTCGAAAACATCCTTGGCCGCGAAGACCAGGCCAGACAGGGGGCCGGACAACGCTCCCGGAATCCGGAAAGCAGGGTCGCTGCAGAAAGCGCCCAGCGGATCACGCATAGGCGGCTCAGCTGCCTCCGCCCGCCAGCGCCAGCAGCAGGCCGGCCGCCACGGCGGAGCCGATCACGCCGGCCACGTTGGGCCCCATTGCATGCATCAGCAGGAAATTGTTGGGGTTGTTCTCCAGGCCCACGCGGTTCACCACTCGCGCTGCCATCGGCACGGCCGAGACGCCGGCGGCGCCGATCAGCGGGTTCACCTTGCCACCGGTCAGGCGGCACATCGCCTTGCCCATCAGCACCCCGGAGGCCGTACCCACGGAAAAGGCGAAGGCGCCCAGCACCAGGATGCCGATGGTCTGGACGTTGAGGAAGGTCTCCGCCTGCAGTTTCGAGCCCACCGCCAGGCCGAGGAAGATCGTCACCAGGTTGATCAGTTCGTTCTGCGCGGTCTTGTTCAGCCGCTCGACCACGCCGCATTCGCGCAACAGGTTGCCGAAGGTGAGCATGCCAATCAGCGGCATGGCTGCCGGCAGGAAGAGCGCGGTGACAAGCAGGATGACCAGCGGAAACAGGATTTTTTCCAACGGCGTGACCGGCCTCAGCTGTTCCATAACGATCTGTCGTTCGGCCTTGTTCGTCAGGGCCTTCATGATGGGCGGCTGGATAATCGGAACCAGGGCCATGTAGGAATAGGCGGCCACCGCTATGGCGCCCAGCAGTTCGGGCGATAGTCGGGAAGCCAGGAAAATGGCCGTGGGCCCGTCCGCCCCGCCGATGATGCCGATGGCCGCCGCGTCCTGCAGGCTGAAATCGAAACCGGGCAGGAAATTGAGCGCCAGGGCGCCCAGCAGGGTCAGGAAGATGCCAAACTGGGCCGCGGCGCCCAGGATCAGGGTTTTCGGATTGGCGATCAGGGCGCCGAAGTCGGTCAGCGCGCCGAGCCCCAGGAAGATCAGCATCGGAAAAACGCCGGTTTCGATGCCCACGGCATAGATGTATCCCAGCAATCCCTCCGGTCCCGCCATCCCGGCGATCGGAATGTTGCTCAGGATGGCGCCGAAACCGATCGGGACCAGCAACAGCGGCTCGAACTTCTTCGCTATGGCAAGGTACAGGAGCAGGCCGCCCACTGCGATCATCAGCACTTCGCCGAAGCCCAGGTTGGCGATGCCGGTCGTGAGCCACAGGGTTTTCAGGGTCGATTCCATGGACGCCTTCCCGGTCGGATCAGGAAATGTAGAGCAGCGGATCGTGAAGGGCTACGGAGTCCCCTTCCTTCACAGCCAGCTTGAGCACGGTTCCGTCACGCGAGGCACGGACTTCGGTTTCCATCTTCATGGCTTCCAGGATCATCAGCACGTCGCCCTGGTGGACCTTTTGTCCCGGCCGGACCTCGATCTTGAATATATTGCCCGCCAACGGGGCTGGCAGGGCTTCGCCGTCGCCGCTATCGGCGCTGGCGGCCGCCGGTGCAATCGAAGTGACGGCCCCGGAAGGCGCCACTTCCACTTCGAAGGCCTGGCCGTTGACCCGCACCGAGTACGACTCGGCGGCGCCCGGCGCTGCCGCCGCAGCCGCGGGCTTCGCCGCTTGGGGTACGCTGGCCGTGGGTGCGGGCTCGAAAGCGGCGGGGTTGCCGCGGTTCTTGAGGAATTTCATTCCGATCTGCGGGAAAAGGGCGTATATGAGTACGTCGTCGATCACGTCCTTCGCCAGCGTGATGCCCTTCTCGCGCGCCTTGTCCGTCAGTTCCCTGGTCAGCCTGTCGACCTCCGGTTCAAGCCGGTCGGCCGGCCGGCAGGTGATGGCCTCTCCGCCGTCCAGCACGCGCGCCTGCAGTTCGTTGTCGACCGGCGCCAGGGTGGCGCCGTACTCGCCCTTGAGTACGCCCGCGGTTTCCTTGGTGATGGACTTGTAGCGCTCGCCGGTCAGCACGTTGATGACGGCCTGCGTGCCGACGATCTGTGACGTTGGCGTCACCAGCGGAATGAAACCGAGGTCTTCGCGAACGCGCGGGATCTCCGCGAGCACTTCGTCCAGCCGGTCCGCGGCGCCCTGTTCCTTGAGCTGGCCTTCCATGTTGGTCAGCATGCCGCCGGGGACCTGGGCGACCAGGATTCGGGAGTCGATGCCCTGCAGGGCGCCCTCGAACTTCGCGTATTTCTTGCGCACGCCACGGAAATAGGCAGCAATCTCCTCGAGTTCGATGAGATCCATGCCGGTATCGCGCTCGGTGCCTTCGAAAACGGCGACCATGGTTTCCGTGGCTGAATGCCCGTAAGTCTGGCTCATCGAAGAGATCGCCGTGTCCACCATGTCGACGCCGGCCTCAGCCGCCTTGACCAGGGTGGGGCTGCTCAGGCCGGTGGTGGCGTGGCAGTGCAGGGCGATCGGTATATCGCAGGACTCTTTCAGACGGGAGACCAGTTCTTCGGCGACGAAAGGCTTGAGCAGTCCGGCCATGTCCTTGATGCACAGGGAATGGCAGCCCATGTCCTCCAGGCGTTTGCCCATGTCCACCCACATGTCCGTGGTGTGCACCGGGCTGACGGTATAAGACATGGCGCCCTGGGCGTGACGGTCGACCGCGCAGACCGCCTTGACGGCCGTTTCGAAATTTCTCAGGTCGTTCATCGCATCGAAAATGCGGAACACGTCCATTCCATTAACGGCACAGCGTTCCACGAACTTTTCTACCACGTCGTCGGCGTAATGCCGGTAACCCAGGATGTTCTGCGCCCGGAAGAGCATCTGGTGACGTGTATTGGGTATCGCCCGTTTCAGCGTCCTGAGCCGTTGCCAGGGATCTTCACCGAGGTAGCGGATGCAGGCGTCGAAGGTCGCGCCGCCCCAGGTCTCCAGGGACCAGAAACCCATCGAATCGAGTTTTTCCGCGATGGGCAGCATGTCGTCGATACGCATGCGCGTGGCCAGCAGGGATTGGTGCGCGTCTCTGAGCGCCAACTCGGTAATGCCTAATTTGTTCGCCATGAGGGATAGACTCCTGTAATGCCTGGTATCGATTCCGGGTTCTGGGGATGCCGGTTCAGCGGCGGTCGCGGCGGTAACGGTGGATCGCAGCGCCGATAGCCGATACCAGCGTGGGGTCGGGAGACCCGGAAGAATGATCGTGGGGGTGCAGCGGTTGCGGCCTGCCGGGGGGTTGCAGCCGGTGCGCGAGCCGGGACATCCACTGGATGACCAGCACCATGAAAGCCAGCAGCGTGAAGACCGTCACCATTCCGGTCAGCGTCAGCTCCAGTCCGGTAATCAGTTGATCTGCTACTGACATTATTCCTGGTCTCCTGCTTCGGCCCGGCCGCTCTTCCGGAGGCTCCGCCCCGGGCCCGCGGCCGCCCGGCATCTAGTGATTAGGGAATTTTACTCCTTAAAAGTAACCATGCAGGGTACCGGAAATCAAGGCGGATGACCTGGATCACGCGCGCCGGACCCTTTGTCTGCGCACGGTATTTTCGGATTCTGGCCATCTGGATTGAAGGGACTTGTGGCACTGTGAGTGGAAGCCATTTTGTGGCATGGTTTCCTTTACACGGCAAGTGCAAGAACTCTGGAGATCGGCCCGCCATGAAATCCTGTTTCATTCTCATTCTTGCCGCCCTGACCTGCATCGTTTCGCCAGACGCGAGGGCGGAACCCAACTGGGACCGCGCCCTGGCCAGGCAGGAAGTCAGCCGAATGGACAGCCAGGCAGTGCTGAAACCGCTGTTTCAGCTGGCCAGGTCCGGCCAGAACGACGCATTGATCGCCGCGCTGGACGCTATTCGGCGCAATCCCGACCTGTCCGCGCCCCAGAAGGATTACCTGCATCATCGCTTCGCCCTCAACCTGGGCGACCTGGATCCGAATGCCGTGAGCGAGGCCGTTCTGGAATACCTGTCGACCTACGAGCCGGGCACGCGGGTTATGTTCGAGGACCTGCCGCGCCACGCGGTGCCGATGTTCAACGTCCGTTCCGCTGCAGCCGGTGCGCGCAACCGCTGGGACCGGATGGAAGGAACGGACAAAAGCGTACGAATGTTGTCCGGATCGCCGGATCACTGGCTAGACGCTTACCTGGCTGCCGGCCCCGCGGCCCGTCGCGGCTACGTGGATGCGCTGGATACAGCGACCCGTTCGCAACTGGGCCAATTGGGCCGCGCAGCGCTTTCCAGGCTGGAATCAAATCCGGAATTGACCATGGTGGCCGCTCGCGCCGGTCTGGATTCGGGTGACATGAACGTTCTCCGCCAGTCCGTTGCCCTGGGAAGCGGGCCGGGCGTGTCGAATGCCCTCAGGATGGCGTCCAGACGCCTGGACGACAAGCAGGCAGTTGCGCTGCTCAATCACGCCATTGAGCATGGCTCCGAAACCGCCGCGGGCCTGGCGATCGCTCACCTGGCGCCGTCCCGGCTGGACAGCCTTGCCGTGGTCGAATCACTTTTCAGTGCGCTGGAAAACGATAGTCTGAAAGCGGGCGCGGCCATGGTTCTCGGCGCCAGCGAAGATCCGGAAGTGCGCTCCCGTCTCGAGGCCAGCGGTGTCAGCACCACGCTGTCGAGTCACGACCGGATCGTCGAGTGGGTGGAAAACGCCCCGGTCAGCGATACCGACAAGAT
>CAJIBJ010000072.1_pt1 | contig 44998 bp, 39 predicted proteins | sample 9199331 | NCBI WGS metagenome assembly CAJIBJ01 (sample SAMEA7708300, study PRJEB35096) | sediment metagenome | biome: marine neritic benthic zone biome [ENVO:01000025]; feature: sediment [ENVO:00002007]; material: shallow marine sediment [ENVO:03000034] sea grass bed [ENVO_01000059] ... | reverse complement strand
TTGCGTCTCCAGCCAGTCGACGTGTTCCTCTTCGGAATCCAGTATCTGGTCGAACAGATCGCGGGAAACGAAGTCCTTGCAGGATTCACAGTATTCCACCGCCTCCCTGAGGTCGGGGATCGCCTCCATTTCCAGCGCCAGGTCGCACTCCAGCATTTCCCGCGTGTTTTCACCAATCCTCAGTTTCCCCATGTGCTGCATGTTGGGCAGCCCCTCAAGAAACAGGATCCGCTCGATCAGGGCGTCGGCGTGTTTCATTTCGTCGACGGATTCCTGGAATTCATAATCACCAAGGGCTTTCAGGCCCCAGTCATTGAACATCCTCGAGTGCAGGAAATATTGATTGATTGCGGTCAGTTCATTGCGCAGCACGCAGTTGAGATATTCTATGACTTTGGGGTCACCCTTCATTGACGATTCTCCAGAATTAAAGACATCGGCCGTCCGGCCGGGAAAAGGAATCATTCTACAAAAGGAATCATTTCCGTGCAGGAATGAGAATTGTTCTCAAGTGGGTGGCGCTGGCGGCCCCAGCGGGCTCAGCCCTGGGAAACCACCCGGAGATCGACCACCGATTCGGGCAGGCCGGCGTTCGTGAGCGCTTCGTCCATGATCCCGCGCGCCATCATGACGCAACTTCCGCACTGGGTACCGCAGCCGGTATGGAAACTCAGGTCGCGAAAACTGCGGGCGCCCGCATCGACCGCATTGCGGATGGCGGATTCGTTGACGGCGTGGCAAACACAAACAAACATGATTGAAGCCTAATCGATCTCAGGTTGTCCGTAATTGATCTGGATCATAAATGCAAATGAGAATGATTGTCAATTGCAATAAAGAATTGGCCAGGGGCTGTCAAAACAGAAAATCAGAGATCAGGCGGTACGGGCAATGGAGTCGGCCATCGGCTCCAGTATGGACAGGGCCTTGTGGTAGACGCCGCGCTTGAAATTGATGACATTGTCCACCGGATACCAGAAATCGACCCACTTGTAGGTGCAGAATTCGGGATTCTCGCTGGAATTCAGGCTGAAAGCGGATTCGTTTCCGAGAAAACGCAACAGGAACCATACCTGTTTCTGGCCGATGCACAGCGGCTTGCTGTACTGGCGCTGGTAGCGGCGGGGCAGGCGGTAACGCAGCCAGCCCGGAGTCGAACCGACGACTTCAACCAAGTCCTGTGTGAGGCCGGTTTCCTCGCGGAGTTCGCGGTACATGGCCTCGACGGGTGTTTCATCCGTGTTCATGCCGCCCTGCGGGAACTGCCAGCCGTCGCTATTGCTGCGCTGCGCCCAGAACACGCGCCGGTCATCGTTCATCAAAACGATTGCAACGTTGGGTCTGTAGCCGTCCGGGTCAATCATGCCAGTTGCTTGCCCCGATTGGGGCGTGTGATACTTTTGTTATCCTGATTCCCGAATGTTAATCGTTTCTCCCCCATGATGCCAACAGCACATCGCCGACTGTTGTTCCTGCTACTCGCGCTTCTGTCTGTGGCAAGCGTGCTGCTCGCGTCCGCGATGGGCTCGGTCACGCTGGACTGGAGCCAATGGATCGCGGCCATTTCCGATTCCTCATCGGAACACGGCGAACTGGTCTGGCGCCTGCGTCTGCCACGGGCCGCCGCGGCCTGGACGGTGGGTGCGCTGTTGTCGCTCTCGGGCTGCCTGATGCAGGTGCTCTTGCGCAACCCGCTTGCCGATCCCTACATCCTGGGCGTATCCGGCGGTGCTTCCTTCGCCGCACTCTTCGGCATGACCATTGGCGTGGCTGCGGGTCTGCTCCCCGCACTCGCCTGGGCGGGCGCGCTGCTGTCCATCCTGATCGTTTTCAGCCTGGCGCGGGGCGAAGGCCCCTGGAGCGGCACGAGGCTGCTGCTCACCGGGGTGGTAACGGCTTCGGGCTGGGCGGCGTTGATCAGTCTGCTCCTGACACTCGGCCCGGACGGCAGCCTTCGCGGCATGCTGTTCTGGCTGATCGGCGATCTCAGTTATGCGAGGTTGCCCGCCTGGGCGGTCGTCATCCTGCTGGCGGTTTTCGGAGCCTGCTTCGGGATGGCCAGGAGCCTGAATGTGCTGGCAATGGGTGAAACGACCGCCCGATTGCTGGGCGAACCCACGCGGAAGCTTCTGTGGCTGGTATACCTGCTGGCGTCCATCCTGACGGCGACGGCCGTTTCCATTGCCGGAAACATCGGCTTCGTTGGCCTGATCGTGCCGCACCTGATGCGGTTGATCGTGGGTTCAGACCACCGCGTCCTGCTGCCTGCGGCCGCCATGTTCGGCGGCCTGTTCCTGGTGTTGTCCGACACGCTGGCCCGCACGACACTGGCGCCCCGCCAGCTTCCTGTCGGCGTGGTGACGGCGCTGCTGGGCGTCCCCCTGTTCCTGCTCCTGCTCAACCGGGCAAGGGTGAAACAATGAGCACACTGAGCTGCGAGGGGATCGATGTCCGGATCGGCAGCATCCAGGTGGTCAGCGGGCTGGAGCTCGAAGTCCGGCCGGGCCAGTTCTGGGGCCTGCTCGGGCCGAACGGCATCGGCAAGACCACGCTGCTGAAATGCCTGGCCGGCCTGGACCAGCCCACTGCGGGCCTGGTCCTGCTGGCCTCCCGGGATATCGCGGAATTGCCGCGCAAACTGTTGGCCCGGCACATCGGCATGCTGCAGCAGCACACGGTGTACGTATTCGACTCCAGTGTCCTGCAGACCGCCCTCACGGGCCGCCACCCGCACCTGTCCTACTGGGAAAGGGAGGGCGCCGATGACCTGGAAAAAGCCAACGATGCTTTGAGCGCCGTCGGGCTGGATGATTTCCAGCAACGCAGCGTGACCGGCCTGTCCGGCGGTGAAGCGAGGCGTCTCGCATTCGCCGCCCTCATGGTCCAGGAAACGGAAATCATGCTGCTGGACGAACCGACCAACCACCTGGACCTGAGGCACCAGGTCCGGATCATGGAAATGATTCACGAGCGGACGCGGTCGACGGAAAATTCGGCGTTCGCCGCCCTGCACGACATCAACCTGGCCGCCCGCTACTGCAGCCACGTGCTCATGTTGTTTGGCGAAGGTGAATGGTGTGCCGGGCGCACGGAAGACATGCTGGACGAGACCAGCCTGGAGAAACTATACCGCTGTCCCGTGGAGCGTCTGGACGGACCTAACGGGCCCCGGTTTCATCCCGCGCCGCCGTAGCGCGCATCCGCGCATAGAGCGTCCCCAGCCGCCAGGCGCCCATGCCCCAGAGCCCCATGATCGGAACGTAAACCCAGGCAATCTGGGCAATGGACAGTCCGGCGGATGTCAGGCCCTTGAATATCCAGCTTGCAGCGACATCGCTCCCGCGGTAGACGGCCGTATCGATGAAGTTCTTGCTCTTGTACTTGGTCTCACGGTCCACCACGGTGAACAGCATTTCCTTGGCAGGGCCGAGAATGCCGTAGTTCATCGACCGTTGTGCGACCTGCACCGCAGCGAAAAGGACCAGCCCCATGGAACTGCCGAGGAAAACAAATCCGCCGGCGAGCAGGGCGGGAATCATCACCAGGGTTCCCCGCATACCCACGTAGCTCACCAGCCGGGAGGTGATGAAAAACTGGAAGAGAAAGGCCAGGACCTGGACGACCTGGTCGACATGGCTGAAAAAAGTCGTGCGCTCGTCGAAGCCCGCGATGTGTTCGTTGACCAGGACCGCGAGGCCGTTGAACAGGAAGGTCGACGTCAGGTTGTGCAGCAGCATCAGGAGACAGGCGTACAGCAGGTACTCCGAGCGGAACACGTGGGTGGCGCCTTCAAAGATACCGCCGCCGATCACTTCTGTCGGCTGGTTGTCATGCTGCCTGCGCGTGTAGCGGGCCAGGACAATGGCGAGGAAGGTGGCCAGCATCAGGGCTGCCATGGCTGTCAGCATGACGCCGCTTGCGCCGTGTTCGGGAACGACGGCCTTGGTGATCGACGGCGCGATGATGGCGCCAATGCTGCCTCCGGCCATGATGAATCCGAACAGCCGCTGGGCCTGGCCCGGCCTGAAGATGTCGGCCATGAAGCTCCAGAACACCGAGACGACGAACAGGTTGAATACGCTCAGCCAAACGTAAAACGTGCGTTGCAGCCATTTTGGTGTGGCTTCGTCGTCGAAGCCGACGGCGAACAGTACCAGGTGGGAGATGAAGAACAGGTAGATACCCGGGATGAACTGGCCTCGCCGGAAACGTGAAACCAGGTATCCGAACGCGGGAACGATGGCCAGCATGGTGACAAACGTCCCGGTGTAGAGCCAGTGGAGGATGTCGCTGTTTTCTGCCGCTACCGCACCGCGAAGCGGGCGAAGCATGAAGTAACCGCCGAGCAGGAAGAAAAAATAGAAAAAAGCGATCGACAGGCGAGGCCATTCGCCGTGTTCGACCGTGACCAGCCGCTCAAATAAATTGGAATTCAGGTCGGAAGCAGCCGTCCCGGGCATCAACCGTCCATCACGTTCACGGCCTGGCCGGGCTGAAGTCTTTCATTGCCGCGGATCACGACGCGGTCTCCGGGCGAAATGGCTCCCAGGATCTCGATGTCGTCGCCCTGCCCCACGCCGACCGTGACACTGACCTGCTGGGCCTGGTTGTTCGCATCGACTACAAAAACGCTCTGCCCTTCTGGCCTGAGGACCAGGGCGTCCCTCGGCACGGTCAGAACTTCGCGGGAATCCGAGGTGGGGATCGAGACCCTCAGGGTCTGTCCGACGGGGAAGGGATCGCCGTCCAGGTCCAGACGGATTTCGAACTGGTGCGTGTGCTCGTCGCCCACGGCGACCACGGTCCGGACCTGGCCGAAGGCCGACCTCAACCCGGTGCGCAAATCGAGCAACTGGCCGTCCCGGACGTAATCCAGGTACTCCAGCGGAGCCCGTGCGATGACCTCCAGGTCCTTCTGGTCCACCAGTCGGACCACATTACTGCCTTCGATCACACGTTCTCCGGGCGTCATCAGCCGCTCGACCACGATACCGTCATAGGGTGCGACGATCCGGGTCCTTGAGATCTGGTCCTCGTTCTGCTTCAGGCGCGCACCGGCGATTTCGAGGTCACCACGCGCCACGTCGCGGTCGGATCGGGTCTGCTCGAGCTGGGTGGCGGCCGCGAGGTTGGAATCCGCCAATTGCTTGAACCGCTTCTCCTCGCTTTCCAGGAACCGTAACTTCGCCTCGGCCCGCGTGACCTGGGCCCTGAGCTCGGCATTCTGGAGCCGCAGCGTGGTGTCTTCTATTTCGGCGACCGGCTGACCCTTCGAGACCTCGGTCCCGACGTCCGCCACGGCTGTCAGGCGCCCGGGCACCTCGGCCGACAGCCTGGCGTCGTTGCGGCTGACCACGGTACCCGGCACCATCGTGATGGGCGCGATGTCCTTGACGCTGGCGACAGCGACCTTGACCAGGGCCGGCCCGCCCATCTGCGCCAGGCAAAACCCGGGCGCCAGGAGCAGGCTGAGCAACAGGGCGTTCTTGATCGAGTTCGGCATGTCCCTATTCTACGCCGGATCAGGCACCAGGTTGGCCGCCGGATTCAGTTCTTCGTTCATGCGCAGCAGGCTGGGAAGCAGGACCAGGGTGAACAGGGTGCTGACCAGCATGCCGCCGACGATCACCGAGGCCATGCCGCGATACAATTCCGTCCCGGCGCCCGGCATCAGCATCAGGGGCAGCATGCCGAAGATGCTGGTGGTCGTGCTCATCAGGATGGGCCGCAGGCGCAGGCGGACCGCGCTCTCCACGGCATCGCGCCGGCTCATGCCCTCACGCTCCGCGTCACGGGCCCGGTAAACCAGCAGGATGGCGTTGTTGACGACCAGCCCCAGCAGGATGATGAAGCCGATCATCGTCAGCAGGTCCATGTTTTGCCCGCCGCTGGCGAGCAGGGCGAAATCCACGAGCCGGAGCGCAATGATGCCGCCGACGGTCGCCATGGGGATGGTCATGATCACCAGCAGCGAATCCCGGAAGGATCGGAACAGCGCAGAGATCAGCAGGTACAGGATGACCACGGCCAGTATGAAGCTGCCGCTCATGCTGTCCAGCGCTTCGTCCAGCGCCTCTGCGGTGCCGCGGTACTTCACGATGCCGTCTTCCGGCATTTTATCCAGGAGCACCGGCGCCACTTCCCGCTTGATGATATCCAGCGCCACTTCCATGGCCATGTCGGGCGGTGGTGTGACCCGCAGTGTCAGCGTCCTTTTCCGGTCGATACGGCGGATGTTTGACGGGCCCGCCGTGCGCGTGACGCGGGCCAGTTCATTGATGGCCAGCACCTCGCCGTTCGCCGTGGCCACCGGCAATGCGCCCAGTTCCTCGGGCGAATACCAGTTTTCGGCCCGCATCACAACGTTGTAACGCCGGTTGCCGTCGAAGTACTCACCCAGGAAGGCGCCATCCCCCATCGCGCGCACCACGGTCGCCATCCGGGAGCGGTTCCAGCCCACCTCCGCGATCTTGCGGTCATCGGGAATCAGGCGAATTTCCGGCTCTGCCAGTTCCAGTCCGGGTTCCGGCCGCACGTTGGCTTCGGGCAGCGCCTGCATCACGGCGAAGAAGCCGGCCCGGCCCGCATCCAGCAGCGAATCGAAGGAGTCCGCCGACAGATCGATATCGATTTTCCGCCCCGCGCGGTGGCCGCCGAAGATCGGATCGCGGCCGGCAAAGCCGAAAGTATCCGGGAAGCCGGTCATGATTTCGCTGTTGAATACGCCGATCAACTCGTCGACTTCATCGTCGTTGACGGCCTCGCCGCCGATGAAAGAGCCCCAGCCCTTCGCCGTACCCAGGAAATAGTTCTTCAGCTGCGGCTGTTTCTCGCCGCTAAGATAGGGGGCCAGCCGTCCGTCGAGCACTTCGACCAGTTCCTCACCCGCCGTTTCCATGCCCATGCCGGGAGCGGTGATCATGAACCCCATGATGAAGTTCTTCTTGCCCTCCGGAAGGTAGTCGGCGGGCGGGATCAGGAGGAGCGCGACGACGACCGGCGTGAGGGTGAGCAGGCCCACCCAGGTCCAGCGCCGCCTTGGGGAGTCCGTCCAGCTCATGATGTGGCTGGTGACCCAGTGCCACCAGCTCCGGTGGTGGTCGTCAATGGCCTCCCCCTTGATCCAGTTGGCCGCCGCGGTGGGCAGCACCGTGACCGCGACCAGCAGGGACGCGACCACCGCGGCGGAAATTGTCACTGCCAGGTCGCTGAACAATTGTCCGGCCTCGTTCTGCAGGAAAATCACCGGCATGAAGATGGCCACCGTCGTGGCGGTCGAGGCCAGCAGGGCGCCCCAGACCTGGGAGACACCCCGCATCGACGCCTCGTCGCCGTCCAGGCCCGCCTCGCGCTGGCGGAAAATATTCTCCAGCACCACGATGGCGGCATCCAGCACCATCCCGGTGGCGAAGGCCAGGCCGGCCAGCGAAATGATGTTCAGGGTCCGGCCACTGAAATCCAGCACCATGAAGGCGATCAGCAGGCAGATCGGAATGGACAGGGCGACGATCAGGGTCGCGCGGAACTTACGCAGGAACCACCACAGCACCACAACGGCCAGGCTCACGCCGAGCATCAGGTTGTTGCGTACCATGCCGACCGAGGCGGATATGTAGATGGTATCGTCCGCATCCTGCTCCATGTCCAGCCGCGCCCGTTCGAGTTCGTTGGCCTTGAGTTCCTCGACCGTGGCTTTGAGCTTGTCCATGATCCGGTAGATGTTCACGCCGGATTCCGGAATGACGTAAATGGCGATCGAAGCCCCGCCGTTCTGGTGCAGGATGTTCGTCGTGTCGACCATGGCCATTTCCACGCGGGCCACGTCACGCAGCAGGATGGGTTTGCCTTCCCGCCACTCCAGTACCAGGTCGCCCAGCGACGCGACGTCGTACTTGCCGCTGAACCGCAGCGTGTATTCTCTCCGTCCGACTTCGTTGAGACCCGCGGAAACATCGGCGTTGGCTCCCAGCTCGTCCGAAATCCCGGTCAGGTCCAGCCCGATATTGGCCGCCTTGAACGGGTCGAAGGTGATCCTGACCTCGTGCTGCCGGCCGCCGAAGGAGCCTACGCGGGAAATGCCTGGAACGCGTTCCAGGCGTGTAATCACATTGTCCTCGATGTAATCCTGATAGCTGTCGATCGGCCGGTCGTTGCCCGGCTTGGCCGTGACCGCGAACCAGGCAATCACCTTGTCGAAGTCGTCACCGCCCAGGCTGATGATGGGCTCCTGGGCGTCCACCGGGTAGCGCGGAACCTGGTTCAGGCGGTTCATCACCTCGATCAGCGCCCGGTTCATGTCCATCCCTATGTCGAACTGCAGGTTGATGGAACTCCTTCCGTAGTTCGCGGACGACTGCATCCGGAGCAGGCCGGGGATGCTGCGCAGCACGTCTTCCTGCGGCTCGATGATTTCCGACTCGATCTCGATGGGCGCGGACGCCCGCCAGATGGTCCAGACGGAGATCTCCGGCCGGGAAATGTCTGGGGTCATCTGGATGGGCAGGCGGTCCAGGCTGAGGATGCCGAAAATGGCGACCAGTATGCAGGCCACTACTACGGCTACCGGGTTTGACAGTGAAATCTTGGTCAGCGTCACAGTTCGGCCCAAATCGACTTCGGCGTGAACGGTAAATTATAGCGCGGATTGACCAAAGTCAGGCACGGCTGAAATTTCGTTGCGGCGACCGTGCGGCCGGCTTGTCAGCGGGCAGCGATGGGATATGATGCACGGAGACCCTCAATACGCATTCGTATGGAATACGACCACATCATCGTCGGCGCGGGCTCCGCGGGCTGCGTGCTGGCCAATCGACTCAGCGAAAACCCCAACCGGCGGGTGCTCCTGCTGGAAGCGGGCGGCAGGGACTGGCATCCCTATATCCACGTTCCGGCGGGCCTGGCCAAGCTCACGAACGTCAAGGGCATCAACTGGGCCTACGAAACCGAACCGGAACCGGAAATGGGTGGGCGCCGGATGTACTGGCCGCGCGGCAAGGTGCTCGGCGGTTCGAGTTCCATCAACGCGATGTGTTACTGCCGCGGCCATCGCGAGGACTACGACTCCTGGGCGCGGTCCGGCGCCGAGGGCTGGGATTTCGACGATGTGCTGCCCTTCTTCATCAAGGCGGAAGACCAGGAAAATGGGGCATCGGAATACCACGGCACGGGCGGGCCGCTCGGGGTGCGGAACCTCAGGCACACCAACCCGCTTTCAAAAGTGTTCCTCGACGCCGCGGTCCAGGCCGGCCATCCGGCGACCGACGACTTCAACGGCCCCCGGCAGAGGGGCTTCGCCTTCTACCAGGTTACGCAACGGGACGCCCGGCGCTGCAGCACTGCGGTGGGCTACCTGAAACCGGCGAAGAACCGCAAGAATCTGACGGTCAGCACGCGCTCCCAGGCCATTCGCATCCTGTTCGCCGGCCGGCGCGCTATCGGCGTGCAGTACCGCCGCGGAAAACAGTCAATGACCGCCAAGGCCGGCCACGTGACGCTCTCGGGCGGCGCGATCAATTCGCCGCAGCTGCTGATGCTTTCCGGTATCGGGCCGGCCGACCACCTGCGTTCCCGGGGTATCGACGTCCGGCTGGACCTGCCGGGCGTGGGGGATAACCTCCAGGACCACCTCGACGTTTGCACCCTCGTCTACTGCAAGGAAAAAATCACCTACGACCACCTGGGCGATCTCTCCGTCGCCCTGCCTTACCTGCTCGGCAGGAAAGGGCCCGGTACGTCGAACATCGCCGAAGCCGGCGGATTCGTGGTCAGCCGCCATGCCACGGACGACCGGCCCGACATCCAGATGCACTTCGTGCCGGCCCTGCTGGACGACCATGGACGCAACATCCTGCCCGGCCACGGCATGACCATCCATGCCTGCGCGCTGAGACCCGAGAGCCGCGGCCGCCTGGCGCTGAAATCGGCCGATCCGTTCACCCCGCCCGTCATCCATGCGAACTATCTGAGCGAAGAATACGACCGTGGGATGATGCTGGAATGCGTTCGCCTGTCACGCGAAATATTCGCGCAGGACGCATTCAGCCGCTACCTGGGCGACGAGCTGTTCCCCGGCGCGGACGCCCGCACCGACGAAGCGGTGCTCGATTTCGTCCGGCGCAAGGCGGAGAGCATCTACCACCCGATCGGCACCTGCCGGATCGGTCAGGACGAAATGGCGGTGGTCGATCCCGGCCTGAGGGTCCGGGGCGCGGAAGGCCTGTCCGTGGTCGATGCGTCGGTAATGCCCACCCTGGTTTCGGGCAACACCAACGCCCCGACGATCATGATCGCGGAGAAGTTTGCCGCGGCGCAGTGAGCAGTGGAAGCGGGACGTGCAGTACTTCGCAACTCACCCGCAACAGTTCCAGTTCCGCCGGCGCCAGGCGCCCGTCGTGAAGAACCACTGTCGCCATCGCGGTGACCAGTTTCTCCTTTTCAGCGGATTTCAGGCGGTCGAGTTTAGGCAGCGCATCGTCCAGCAGTGAAACCCAGTCGTCCGCGGCGGGCATTTGCGTCCCTGGATCGATGTCCAGCAGGGCCAGGCCGGCCTGGAAAGCCGGCTCCGCGGCCGCGTCGGCGTCCGCGCCGTGACGGGCGAGCACCGACAGCACGCCGAGCGCCTCGGCGCGGCAGGAGCCGAGCGTCTTGCCGCCGGCAAGCCGGACGCGTTCCGGGTTCTGCGATTCCTGAAGGTGCATCGAGATGACCCGGGCCAGCAAGTACTCGAAAACGTCGATCCGGCCATCCTCGCGCACCATCGCCTGGACGGTGTCGAGCACGCGGGCGATATAATCGGGCGGCCTTCTCTTCAGCGCCGGGAACGCGATCTCCAGGAGGGGCAACCTCTGCTCCGCGATGGCCAGGCCGCCTGCCTCGAGCAGCGCCCTGACCTGCAGTTCACTGTCTTCACCCATATGCCGGGCGACCGACAGTAACTGCCGTTCCCGCACTTCGCTGTCGCTGTCCAGCAGGGCATAGAAAAGGACTTCCGGAGCCCACTCCGTTGAATGGGCAGCCTGGGCGATGTTGTCCGGTATCGAAGCCGTTATGGCGGCGGCCATCAGCAGGCGCTCCCAATCGGGCTTGCCGATCTGGTCGATGATCCGGCCGGCGTCGAATGGGCCATCCCCTTTTCGATCCGCCTGGCGTTCCTGCCGTTCTTCGCGTTCCCTGGCGCGGATCCGGTCGTGCTGGATCCGTGCGGCAAGCCGGTCCAGGTCTTCGGGCTGGAAGCCCGGATCGACACGCCTGATGCGTTCGTTCAGAGGCGGGTGCGTGGAAAACATCAGCATTTTCCGGCCGTCGCCGAACAGCATGTGGCTGATTTCCTCGGTGTCGGCGTTCAGGTAGGAAGCGTCGCTGTAAACCGCGATCTTTTTCAATGCTCCGCCGATGCTTTCCGGATCGCGCGTGAACTGCACGGCCGAGGCGTCCGCCAGGTATTCACGCTGCCGCGACACGGCCGCCTTGATCCAGCGCCCGAAGAACAGTCCGATGTAACCGACCGCCATCAGTCCGAAGGCCAGCAGCAACACGATCGCGCCGTTCTTGTCCCGGGATCGACCCGCGAGATTGGAATGGATAAGCACCCGGCGCCCGATCAAGGCCAGCAGCAGGATGCCGAACAGCGTACCCATCAGGCGGATGTTGATGCGCATGTCGCCATTCAGGATGTGGCTGAATTCGTGCGCTATCACGCCCTGCAGTTCACTGCGGCCGAGTTTCTCCAGCGCGCCCCGGGTGACAGCCACCGCCGCGTCCGATGGCGTGTAGCCTGCCGCGAAGGCGTTGATGCCCGATTCCTGTTCGAGTATATAAATCTCCGGTACCGGCACGCCCGAGGCCAGCGCGATTTCTTCCACCACGTTACGAAGGCGGCGGCGATTCACGTCGCGGGTGTCGGCCTCGACCAGCGTGCCTCCCAGTTGCCGGGCCACCTGGCCGCCGCCGGATCTCAGGCTGGCTGTCTTGAACAGGCTGGCCAGGCCGATGACCGCGATGCAGGCGATGGCGCCGCCGCCCAGCAGCGGACCGTTCGAACGGATGGTTTCGGCCAGGGAGAGTCCGGGCTGCACCGGATCGTATCCGCTCGCGCTGACGGCCAGCAGCAGGATCAGGTCGATGGAAGCGACGATGGCCACGACCGCCAGGATGAAGACGACGATGAGCCATCGGGACTGCTTTCGCGCCCGGTCCTGGTGCTCGAAGAAATTCATCCGGCGCTAAAAGCTGACTTTGGGCGCCTCGCGCATGGCCTCTTCTTCGATCTCGAGCAGTTCTGCTGGCCTGAAGTTGAACCAGCCGGCGAAAAAATTGTTCGGGAAGGACTCGCGCAGCGTGTTGTAGTCCATGACCGAGTCGTTATAGGCCTGGCGCGCGAACGCGACCTTGTTTTCGGTCGTGGTCAGTTCCTCGGAAAGCTGCATCATGTTCTCGTTGGCTTTCAGGTCGGGATAGGCCTCCGAAAGCGCGAACAGCCGACCCAGCGCCCCCGAAAGACCCTGCTCCGCGGCCGCCAGTTTCTTCATGGCTTCCGGATCGGACGGGTCCGCCGCGGCCGCCTTCAGTCCGGAGACCGCCGTATTTCGCGCATTGATAACCGCCTCCAGCGTTTCGCGTTCGTGTTTCATGTAGCCCTTGGCGGTCTCGACCAGGTTCGGGATCAGGTCGTAGCGCCGGGTCAGTTGGACGTCGATCTGCGCAAAAGCGTTCTTGAAGCGATTCCGCCCGGCGATCAGGCGGTTGTAGATCGTAATGGCGAACAGTACGACGGCGGCCAGGATAATCAGGATGGTCCAGCCCATTTTGCTTCTCCCCTGTGTGTGATAAGGGAAAAGTGTAACAAAAACGCACGCGTCTCAGAGGGTGCGGATAGTCATGTCCCAAAAATGCCCGCCACGGACGGCCCGGCGTTCAGCGATTCTGTTGCGCCATTTCCTTCTCGATCCGCGCCCAGGAGTCGCGCAGGGTGACAATGCGGTTCAGCACCGGCTTCCCCGGTTTGGAGTCGACGTTATCGTGGCAGAAATAGCCAGTGCGCTCGAACTGGTAGAAATCGCCCGCTGAACCCTCGGCCACCGCTGGTTCGACCACCGCGTTCGTAATTACGTCCAGGGAGTGCGGGTTGAGGAATTCGCGGTAGTCACGGCCTTTCTCCCCGAGCGGATTGGGCACGGTGAACAGCCGGTCGCACAAGTGGATTTCCACCGGGACGCCGTGCGTTGCGGACACCCAGTGGATGGTTCCCTTGACCTTGCGCGACGCGCCCGGCAACCCGGAACGGGTGTCCGGATCGAACGTACAATGCAACTCCGTGATCTCGCCGTTCCCGTCCCTGAGCACGTCGGTGCATTCGATAATGAAGGCATTGCGCAGGCGGACTTCGCCGCCCGGCTTGAGGCGGAAGAACTTGCGCGGCGGGTCTTCCATGAAATCGCCCCGCTCGATCCACAGCTCCCGGGTCAGCGCGACCCGGCGCGTTCCCATGTCCTCGTTCTGCGGATGCAGCGGCGCTTCCAGCCATTCCATTTCGCCTTCCGGGAAGTTGGTCAGCACGACTTTCAGCGGATCCAGTACCGCCATGGTCCGAGGCGCCCGGGCGTTCAGGTCATTGCGCACGGCGTTTTCGAGCACCCCCATGGAGATGATGCTCTCCGACTTGGAGATCCCCATCTCGGTCCAGAAGGCCCGGATGGCCTCCGGGGTGAATCCGCGGCGGCGCAGGCCGGCCAGCGTCGGCATGCGGGGGTCGTCCCAGCCATTGACGTGCCCTTCCTCGACCAGTTCGCGCAGCCGGCGCTTGCTCATGACCGTGTAATCCAGGTTGCCCCGCGCGAATTCGATCTGGCGCGGGTGGCACGGCGCCGGGATGTTCTCAAGGAACCAGTCGTAAAGCGGACGATGGTCTTCGAATTCGAGCGTACACAGCGAATGCGTGATGCCTTCGATAGCATCCGATATTCCGTGCGCCCAGTCATACATCGGGTAGATGTGCCATTCGTCTCCCGTGCGGTGGTGCGAGGCGTTTCGGATACGGTAGACCACCGGGTCCCGCAGGTTGATGTTGGGCGAGGCCATGTCGATCTTCGCACGCAGGGCCAGCGTGCCGTCCTCGAATTCGCCGGCTTTCATCCGACGGAACAGGTCCAGGTTCTCCTCGACCGGCCGGTCGCGGTACGGGCTTTCCCTGCCGGCTTCGGTCAGGGTTCCGCGGTATTTGCGGATGTCTTCGGCGCTCAACTCCTCCACGTAGGCCTTGCCGGTCTCGATCAGGTGCAGTGCATACTCATAGAGCTGCTGAAAATAATCCGAGGCATGTCGCAGTTCGTCCCACTCGAAGCCCAGCCAGCGTACGTCCTCCATGATGGCCAGCATGAAATCTTCATTTTCTTTCAGGGGATTGGTATCGTCGAAGCGCAGGTTGCAGCGGCCGCCGAATTCGGCGGCTGCGCCGAAATTCAGGCAAATCGACTTGGCATGGCCGATGTGCAGGTGCCCGTTGGGCTCCGGCGGGAAACGGGTGACGATTTCGTCGTGCTTTCCGGTTTCCAGATCCCGAACGATGATGTTTCGGATGAAATTGGTCGGCGCGCTTCCGCTTTCGACGCTCATTTGGATATCCCCGTGGCCTGCGGCCATGTTGATTGGCTAAAGCCCTGCGAAAACGTTGAATTCTACCGTAAGCCGGCGTTCCGGAACCATTAAAATTCTGCCTTGCCGGGCCTCTTGCGCGGCAGGCCTCCGCCAGCGGGACGAATCCGGGCACCGATTTGACGCTGGACAAGCAGTTCCGGACGGCGTGGAACGACTGTCTCCGTAAAGCGTAGCGCCTTCACGGTCAGAAAGTCCTCCTTGATCGTGGATTTTCCAGCTTACCGGAAAAATTCCACAGGGTGACTATAATGGCACTAAGTCCCGGACCGCGCCCAGGCGGCGCGCCGGGATTTTCCATCAAACCTAGAGGAGAGATCACTCAATGAAATTCAGAATCAAAACAGCCGTGCTCGGCGCCTTGCTGAGCGTGTTCTGGCTCATGCCGCTACAGGCTCAGGATCAGGAAAATGATGGCGTCGCCACCACGGTCCTGATCACGCCGAAAGCCGGCCACGAAAAAGAACTGATCAAGGCCATCACCGAATACCATCACTGGGTCGCCCAGTTCGAAGGGCATTTCAGGTATACCTGGTATCAAGTCCTGACCGGCCCAGACACAGGCAAGTACGCTGCCCGCTCGGGAAATCATAACTGGGCGGACTTCGACGCAGAATACGACTGGCAGAAAGAAGCAGGTGAGAATTTCGAAGAAAACGTCGCGCCGCATATCGAGCATGTGCAAAACATCATCACCAAGGAAATGGACGAGTTCATGCATTGGCCGGAAAGCTTCGAGGGCTACACGCACTTCAACGTAGAGGACTGGTACGTGAAGAACGGACAATACAGCAAGTTCCGCAGCGGGCTGAAGCAGATCGTCGATACACTGAAAGCCGGGAATTATTCGGGGCATTTCGGTTTCTATTCGGTCGAATCGGGCGGGCACGGCGGACAGATTCGCCTGGTAACCGCCCACAAGGGCTGGAGCGACATGACGGAAAGAGATCCTTCGTTCTTTGACATCATGAGCGAGTCGCTGGGTGGACAGGAGGCATTCGACGCCTTGATGAGCGACTGGGGGTCAACTTTCAAATCGGGACGGAACTGGACGGTCAGCCGTATTGAGGAAGCAAGCGACTACGGCGACTGATATCGCTGCAAGTCATCTCACTGGCGACCCCGGCTACGGCCGGGGTCTCCGTATGCGGGTAAAAAAAAGCCCCGAAATCAATTCGGGGCTGGAAAGCGCATCGCGTTAGGCATAGAAGTGTGGGGACTGCCTGTTTAGAGGGGCGACGCGCTAGGCACAGTCAACTTACGTAACTAGCATACCCGCCCCGCGTTAAAAATCTGTGAACGGATCGTTTCGAAATCGTGAGAAATGGCCCTGGTGGGCTTTTTACCCGTCGCCTGGCGCATCTGCGCCCCCATTTCGCGACTCAGGCCACCTGACGCCGTGATTTCTTGAGGTAGACCAGCAGCAGCGAGATCGCCGCCGGCGTCATGCCGGGAATGCGCGAAGCCTGTGCGACCGTATCCGGCCGGACCCGTTCGAGTTTCTCGCGTGCCTCCGAGGACAAGCCCCTGACGATGGCGTAGTCAAAATCGTCGCCGATGACCATGCTCTCGTGACGGCGGCAGCGTTCGATGTCTTCCTTCTGCCGATCGAGGTAACCGGCATAACGCACCTGAATCTCGATCTGTTCCGCCACTTTCGGGTCGTCGACTCCCGGCCCGATTCCCTCGACGGACACCAGGCCGGCGTAATCCACTTCGGGCCGCCTGAGGAGATCGAGCGCCCGGCTTTCCTTGCTCGGGGAAATGCCAAGCCGGTCTTCCACCGCCCCGGCCAGCGAATTGCCGGGAGTGACCCAGATTCCCGCGAGCCGCTGGTGCTCCTTTTCCAGCACTTCCCGTTTTTCACGGAATGCCTGCCAGCGTGCGTCGCTTACCAGTCCCAGTTCGTGGCCTTTTTCCGTCAGGCGCAAGTCGGCGTTGTCTTCCCGAAGATGCAGGCGGTATTCAGCGCGGCTGGTGAACATGCGATACGGCTCGACGGTGCCCTGGGTGACCAGGTCGTCGATCATCACACCCAGGTAGGATTCGTCGCGCCGAGGCGCCCACGATGATTCCCCGCGTGTCGACCGCGCGGCATTGATCCCCGCCACCAGCCCTTGCGCCGCTGCCTCTTCGTAACCCGTGGTGCCGTTGATCTGCCCCGCGAAAAACAATCCCGGTACGTGCTTCGTCTCCAGGCTGGCATGCAGCTCGCGCGGATCGAAGAAATCGTACTCGATCGCGTAACCCGGGCGCGTGATGTGAGCCCGCTCGAAACCGCGGATCGAATGCACGAAATCGAGTTGCACGTCGAATGGCAGGCTGGTTGAAATTCCGTTGGGATACAGCTCGCGTGTATTCAGCCCTTCCGGCTCGACGAATATCTGGTGGCTGTCGCGTTCCGCGAATCGCACCACCTTGTCCTCGATGGAAGGGCAATAGCGGGGCCCCGCGCCCTCGATAGCGCCCGAATACATGGGCGAACGGTGCAGCGCCTCCCGGATGATGTCGTGCGTGCGTCCCGAAGTATGCGTGATCCAGCAGTGGACCTGCCGGGGATGGTCTTCCTCGCTGCCGACAAATGAAAACACCGGCCGGGGATCATCGCCCGGCTGTTCCTTCAAGACGCTGAAATCCACGGTTTTCCCATCGATGCGGGGCGGTGTCCCGGTTTTCAGCCGGGCCACCGTGAACGGCATATCCCGCAGCCGGGCCGCAAGCACATTGGACGGCGGATCGCCCGCGCGCCCACCTTCGAATTGCTCCTCGCCTACGTGGATTTTCCCGCCGAGAAACGTTCCGGTGGTCAGGACGACCGCTCCCGAATGGAATTCGAGTCCCGCCGCAGTCCGGCAACCGGCAATGCGGCCGCCTTCCATCAGCAAGTCATCGACAGCCGCCTGGAAAATGCTGAGGTTTTGCTGCTGTTCCACCGCCTCGCGCATGAAGGCGCGGTACAGGCTGCGGTCGCACTGCGCGCGCGTGGCGCGAACTGCGGGCCCCTTGCGGGAATTCAGCGTTCGAAGCTGGATGCCCGCAGCATCCGCCGCTTTCGCCATCAGGCCGCCCATTGCGTCGATTTCCCGGACCAGGTGGCCCTTGCCGATGCCTCCAATGGCGGGGTTGCAGCTCATCTGGCCAACCGTCTCGATGCTATGCGTGACCAGCAGGGTTTTTGCGCCGCTGCGGGCCGAGGCGAGCGCAGCCTCGGTGCCGGCATGGCCGCCGCCGATCACGATGACTTCGAATGTTTCCGGGTAGCGCATTTTGGCAACCATTCAGCCGCTGTAAATCAATCAACCGCGTATTGTAGCGAAAACCGGGTATGGGCGCTCAGCCAGCCCGGCTGGCCAGGCCAGAAGCCTATTGGCGATGATAGGTGACGGAACTCTTGGATAGGGAAGAACTGCTTCTCAGCGATCGGTTTCCGGTCGAGGGCCGGCCGAGGCTCTCGGTTCGCCATACTCCGGACGTTGTGGCGGGAGATGAAGGCGAGGTCCGTGAATACACCGGAACGGAGCGAGTGGACGGGGCAACGCCGTTCCCGGCGTGCTTCTGGTTCAGGCCCTGCCGCTTGATGGCCGCACGGCTCTCGGACCGCCAGACGGTGGGGCCGCTGACCGGCGTGGCGCTGTATACCACCGGCAGTACCACCCTGCTGCCCACCACTTCGTCGTTATCGCCGTATCGGTCAACGTTGCGTATCCGCCGGTAGGGCGGGCACCAATAGGGATCGTATCTGCCGTAGAAACCGTAGAACGGATGGTAGAAAGGTGAATAGTAGGGCGGGTACCAGACCGAGAACCGGTACGGGTAGAAATTGGGGCTGTAGTAGACGAAGGTTTGCGGCGGATAAGTGCTGACCCACCAGGGATAGACTCCGAGGTCGCTGTACAGAATCGTGTTGGAACCGTAGTATGGCCCTGCCGAACTCCGCTCGGTAATGTAATAATCCCCATCGTTGTTGACGTACACCGGATAATAGGGCGTAGCGCAGCCCACCAGTCCCGCCAGCACAATGAATTGGATCAGTTTTTTCATTTCGGTTATAAGAATAGCATGTCGCGAATGAATCGCGGCTGAACGGGATCAGCCAGTCGGCAGGAGAAAAGTTCGTGACAGGACGGGTATACGAATTACAGGGTTACGCGATCGTGCTGGACAAAGTGACTTTCCTGACACGCGTTTTCGAAGCGGAAGAGGGTGAAGGTTACCAATTCAATATTCGCTTCAGCGGAGATCTTCGGCTGGCGCCGAAATTCCCCACACGGCACGAGGCGGACCTGCAACGCGGTCTCCTGATCAAGGCGCTCGGCGAAGTCTGATCGAGCCGCTTACTGGGTCAACTTCGCTCCGGCCTGTCCCTTCGCGAATATGACGACTTCCAGCCAGGCGGGTTTACCCCTGTCCAGCCCCTCGGGCACCTTTACGACAAATTCATCGGTCTCGTGGGGCGCGCCGTATTCCTTCCAGCTCACCTTCATGGCATTGGCGAGGTAGTCCACGGACTCGAACCCGGTGCTGCATTCCGAATGCGGCAGGATGTTGCCGCAACCGACGAACGCTCCGGTGGCCGGGACGTCGATCATGACGTCGGTGACCGGGTAGGCCAGTTCGTTGCGGATCGACATACCCCCTATCACGACACCGGTGGCTTCGGGCTGCTTGCGCACCTGGCCGCTCGCGGAGCAGGCCGTCAGGATAATCGCACAACAGCAAACCGCGAGCGCCAGCCGCTGCGCCCCGACGCGCCAGCCTGTCAATGAACCCGCCATTAACCCCCGCTACCGGGCTGAGGGTTCCCACCGGGAACCGCCCTGCATCCGGTTCACCATCTCCACCAGCAGTTCCTGGTTGATCGAGAACAGGGTCATATTGGGGCGATCGAGATCGACGATCAGGGTCATGACCGCGGAGAAGGTAATGGCCAGTGTCCAGGTCGCCAGGGTGCTGCGGGTGCCGGTCAGGCCGGCCTGGTAGCCCACGACCATCATCGACAACAGCGACATCAGGAACAGGGTGATCCAGATCACCGGTGAAACCCGGTTGAAAAATGAGGCCTGCAGGCGAGCGTCATGCGCATCAATCATGGCCAGCACCGACTGGGCGAAGATTCCGGTATCCTCCCCGTCTCCCGATCCCTCCATCGCGGATTCGGCAATCGCCCAGAGTTGATCGTGCATACGCTCGGATTCGCGGACCATTTCGACCAGGTTCTCCATGTCTCCTTCTTGCGCGGCCTGCGCGGTCTCCAGCCGCAGCTTGCCGAAATTGACCAGGAGCTCCTTGGCTTGAACTCGGGACGAAGGATCGATCAGGTCAGCGCCGCGGAAAGCCGAGTCGACGGCGCTGATTTCCAGCATGTAGGCCGCGGTTCGATTCTCGAAATGCTGCTGCGCCATGCTGAAACTGAACGCCAGCATGAAGGCCAGCAACCCCAGCGAGGCGCCCATGATGGCCCGTACCTGAGCAGTCTGCGCCTTGATGGGCGCTATCTGCCGGGTCTTTCCGATACGGAAGCCCGCCTCGATAAAACCCACCTGGGTGAAGGTGGCCCCCAACATGACCAGGACGAGGGGAATACTGTCGATGGGATTCATGATGAAGCGTCTCTTTTCTCCATACCCAGGGCGTTATTGACGATTTCGGAAACGTCCGGAGACAGTTCCGGTACGGCCGCGACCCGCTTCAATTCGGACTTCATCAGGCGGCGTCGCTCCTCGTCGTAGCGGGTCCATGGGTTGAAGGCTCCGGCCATGCGCGAGGCGACCTGCGGATTGAACGCGTTGAGCGCGATAACCTGGTCCGCATGCAGGCGATAGCCCGAACCGTCGGCGTTGTGGAATCCCGTGGGATTCGCCATCGAAAACGTTCCGAGAAGCGCATACACCTTGTTCGGATTCGTCATGCTGAAGCCGGGATGTCGGAGAAGGGCAGCGACGCGACGGGCAGCGGCTTCACCCGGGATCGAAGCCTGGATGGCGAACCACTTGTCCATCACCAGCGGATCGTCGCGCCATCGCTCCTCGAAGGCCTCCAGCGCCGGTGGGGCCGCAGCCATCCCGGCCCAGGCCAATTCCTGCAGTGCGGCCAGGGAATCGGTCATATTATCGCTGGCGGCGATCTGCTCCTCGGCCAGCGCCTCGCCCGCGTCCGTTTGCTGTAGATACGACAGGCAGACGTTGCGAAGGCTGCGGCGAGCCATCGCGTCCGGCGACTTGCTGTACGCGCCTTCATCTTCCAGTGAGTGGTATCGCTGCAGGAATGCTTCCCGCAGCGCCTGCGCCAGGAAGCGTTTGACGAAGTTTCGCGCCGCGTGGATTCCATCCACGTCGACGACCGCCATCTGACTGGCGATGTAATCTTCTCCGGGCAGGGTCAGCGCCTCCGCGACCAGCGCCGAATCCGATTCCCGGTCCTCCAACAGGGACTGGACGGCATTCACGAGCGCAAGATCCACGCCGGTTTCTTCGCCGCAAGCCAGGAAGCCCACGTTTGTCAGGATCTGACCCAGCGCCAGGAGCTGGGCTGCCTCCCAGCGAACGAAGGCGTCGCTGTCGCATGACATCAGGACGGCCAGGTCCTCGTCCGGGTATTCGTACTCCAGTTTCACGGGCGCTGAAAATCCACGCAATAGTGACGGGATCGGCGCTTCAGCGATATTTTCAAAAACGAATTTCTGTCGTTCCTCTTCGAGCACCAGTACCCGCGAGGTACCAACCGGCCGGTCTTCGCCGCGGAGTTGCAGGGGCAATTCCCGGCCGTCCCGACCCAGCAGGCCCATGGCCACAGGGAGGACCAGCGGCTGCTTCTCCGCCTGGTCATGGGTGGAAGGCGTTCGCTGCTCCAGGTCCAGGGTGAAGGTCCGGCCCTGCGGATCATGATGTGCGGTGACCTTCACAACCGGTGTTCCGGACTGCCCGTACCACCGCCCGAATTTCTGCAGGTCGGCCCCGTTCGCATCGGCCATCGCGGCCAGAAAATCATCACAACTCACGGCCTGGCCGTCATGCCGCTCGAAGTACAACTTCATGCCTTTCTGAAAGCCGTCCTCTCCCAGCAGGGTGTGGTACATGCGGATGATCTCGGCGCCTTTCTGGTACACTGTCATTGTGTAAAAATTATTGATTTCTATGTATTTATCAGGCCGGATCGGGTGCGACATCGGTCCCGCATCCTCAGGAAACTGGCGACCCCGCAGCTGGCGCACGTCGCGAATCCGCTTGACGGCCCGCGACTGCATGTCCGAGGAAAATTCCTGGTCGCGGAAAACGGTCAATCCCTCCTTCAGAGTGAGCTGGAACCAGTCCTGGCAGGTGACGCGATTACCCGTCCAGTTATGAAAATATTCGTGCCCGATCACGCCTTCGATACCCTGGTAGTCGGTATCGGTCGCCGTGTCCGGGCGGGCGAGCACGTACTTTGAATTGAAAATGTTGAGTGACTTGTTCTCCATCGCCCCCATGTTGAAATCGTTGGTAGCGACGATGTGAAAGATGTCCAGATCGTATTCGAGACCGAATCGATCCTCATCCCATTTCATCGAGTGGATCAGGGATTCCATCGCGTGATCGCAACGATCCAGGTTTTCATTTTCCACGTAACAGCGCAGCGTAACCCGACGCCCGCTTCGGGTGGTGAACTGGTCTTCCACACAGGAGAGATCGCCTGCCACGAGTGCAAACAGGTATGACGGCTTGGCGATGGGATCGTCCCAGCATACCCAGTGCCGGCCGTCTTCGAGTTCCCCGTTTTCGACGGTGTTACCGTTGGAGAGCAGCACCGGGTAACCCTCCCTGTCGGCCACCATCGTGACGCAGAACCGCGTCATCACGTCCGGCCGGTCCGGGAACCAGGTGATTCGCCTGAAACCTTCGGCCTCGCATTGCGTCAGCAGGAAATCACCCGATGGGTACAGGCCCACCAGCGCGGTATTCTCGCCGGGCTTGATGAGCACCTCGATATCCAGCGTGCAGTCGGAGGGCGCATTGTGAATCTTCAACTTGCCGGGCGAAAGGGAATATTCGTCCCCCGCCAGCTTGCGCCCGTTCATCGCGATCGAGACCGTTTCCAAATCCAGGCCATCGAGTTCGATGTCCGGCGCCTCGACCCCGGAATCCTTCCGACGGAAATCCAGGCTGGAGATGACGCGGGTCAAATCCCGGTCGATTTCGAAGCGGAGATCGACATGCAACAGCTTCCAGGGATAGGAAATGTAGTCGCCGCGATAAACGGCTTTGGCGGAACTGCCTTTTTTCATGGTGTTTCCTTGATTGGGGGCATTATTATAGGCGCAACGATACGCGGAGTCGTCAGCAATGAACCCGTCAACATCAAACGAAATTCCCGACCTCGCGGATATTCACCTGGCCCATGCCCGGATACGGGACCGGATCAGGATGACGCCTGTCCTGAATGATCCGTTCCTGGACGAGGCCATGGGGTGCAAATTGTATTGCAAATGCGAGAACCTTCAACGCGCGGGCGCGTTCAAGTTCCGCGGAGCCAGCAACGCCATCGCCTGTCTCCGGGAGGACGGTATCGGGGGGGATGTGGCGACGCACTCCTCCGGCAATCACGGCGCGGCCCTCGCGCTTGCGGCCAGACTGGACGGCCGGACCGCCCACGTGGTGATGCCCGAAAATTCGTCAAGACTGAAAATCGGTGCGGTCCGGAACTACGGCGGCCAGGTCCATTTCTGTGCTCCTGGCAACGAGTCGAGGGCGGATGAGCTGGAGAAACTGGTCGAGGCCGGAAAAATCCCCGTACATCCCTACGACGACGCCCGCATCATCGCCGGCCAGGGCACGGCCGCACTGGAACTGGAACAGGAAGTGCCGACGCTGGAACAGATCATCACACCCCTGGGCGGCGGCGGACTGATCAGTGGCACGGCCATTGCGACGAAATCCTGGGGCGTCGATGTATACGCCGTGGAACCGGAGGGCGCGGCCGACACGGTAGAAAGTCTGCAGGCAGGCGAAATCATCGACAGTTTCACGCCCGATACGATCGCCGACGGCCTGAGGGCCATCGTGGGCGTCCGGAATTTCCAGGTGATACGGAACGAAGTGAAACAGGTGCTGACGGTCAGCGACGATGACATCCGAGAAGGGATGGCGCTGTTCTGGAGCTTTCTGAAAATCCTTATCGAGCCGTCCTCCGCCACGGTGATTGCGGCCATCCGCAACCACCCGGAGATCTTTGCCGGCAGGAAAGTCGGCGCGGTGATCAGCGGCGGCAACATCCATCCCTCCGATTGGCTGGAACTGGCCGGGGAATCCCGGTCGGGTTAACGAAGCGATTCGATGTAAATCTCCGCCACACCTTCCAGCAGGCGCTGGTCGTCTTCATCGAAGCGGTCGGTCTTCGGGCTGTCCAGGTCCAGGACGCCGATCAGTTCGCCATCCAAAATCAGAGGGATCACGATCTCCGACCGGGAGGCCACATCGCAGGCAATATGCCCATCGAAAGCATGCACGTCGGCTACCCGTTGCACCTGCCGTGACTGCGCCGCCGTGCCGCAAACGCCCTGGCCCATCGGAATGGCGACGCAGGCCGGCCGCCCCTGGAACGGTCCGACGACCAATTCGGCGCCTTTCAGGAAGTAGAAACCAACCCAATTGACATCGTCCAGGGCGTGGAACAGCAGTGAAGAAAGGTTGGCCGCGTTGGCGATCCGGTCGTTCCGGTCCGCCAGGAGCGCAGCGGCCTGTGCCGTCAGTTCATCAACGCGGTTGCCACCGGGAGTGGCGTGGGAGTCAGTCATGGTCGTTGTCTTCGGTTTTCTTGAATACCAATAGAGAATTGTTGGCGGGCAGACGGAACTGCCGGACCCGTTTCATCCGATGGCTCCGCGCCAGTGAATCAAGCGCCTCGCGCTCGCGGATGCCCATGGAGGGGTCGCGGGCCCGCAAACCACGGTCGAATTCCTCGTTACTGGCCGTGGTGAATTGTCCATTCTCATTGAACGGCCCATAGAGACAGAACACGCCGCCAGGGCTCAAAACCCTGCCGATTCCGGCGAACATGGCGCGAACGGCTTGCCAGTTCATGATGTGCGCCGTGTTGGAGGAATAAACGGCATCGAACCCGGAATCGGGCCAGGTCCCGGTGACGTCGAGCTCGAACGCATCCAGGATGTTCGGGGCGCCTTCCTGCCTGATCCGGGCCGTGAGCTCCTCCAGGTACTCGGCGCAATCGGACGGCTGCCACGACAAGCCCGGGAACGCCGGTGCGAAATGGACGACGTGTTGCCCGGTGCAGGAGCCGATTTCCAGCACCCGGCCGCTATCTGGAAATACTTCCATCAGCGCCTCCAGGATGGGCTGCTTGTTGCGTTCGCTCGCTTCCGCAAAGGGCAATTCGGACATGTTCAACCTGCTGGATAGCAAACGCCCGGGCAGGGCCCGGGCGTTGCAGTCGTTATGAAAGTCTGCCGATCAGAGTACGGGCCGGTCCTCGACGATACTCGGTGTAACGAAGATCAGCAACTCGCGCTTCTTGGACTCGTTGGCCCGGCGGCGGAACAGTGCGCCAAGGCCCGGCACATCGCCCAGCCACGGCACTTTCTCTTCCTTCGATGCCGTTTCATCCTGGAAGATACCGCCCAGCACGACGGTGTCGCCGTTGGCCACGAGGACCTGGGTTTCCATCGCGCGCGTATCGATCGACGGCACGGAACCGCCGCGCGAGGTCTGGAAGATCTCGCCCACCGTGTCCTGCTTGATGTTGAGGTCCATCTGCACGCGGTTGTCCGGGGTGATCAGCGGAGTCACCTTCAGTTCGAGCACGGCATCCTTGAACTGGACTGCCGTGGCGCCCGAGGAGGTGGCCTGCTCGTACGGGATTTCCACACCCTGCTTGATGAAGGCCTCGGCCTGGTTGGCCGTCACGACCCGGGGCGTCGAAATGACCTCGCCTTCGCCTTCCGATTCAAGCGCGGACAGTTCAAGATCGAGCAGCACGTCGCCGGTCAGGAACGAGAGGCCGATGGTGGCGGCGTTCTGGTCCGGCGCCGGCAGGTTGACCTGGTAGCGGCTGGGGTAGCTCGGCAGGTCGAGCAGGCCGTCATCCCGCGGGTTGATCGCCGGATTGACGATGTCCGCCGCTCGGCCGTCAGCGGCGATCACACCGATGTTACTTCCCACGTGCAGGTAGGTCACGCCGAAGCGCACGCCCAACTCATGGGCGAACTCGGAACTGGCGACCACGATTCGGGACTCGATCTGGACCTGCCGGACCGCATAATCCAGCTCGGTAACGAGTTCCTGGATTTCGATAATTTTTTCCGGCGTGTCCGTGACCAACAGCGTGTTGGTGCGTTCGTCTATGGTCACTGATCCACGCTCGGACAGCAGTCCAAATTCATTATCGGTGCGACTGCTGGATTCCTCGATAAGTGTCATCAGCGCTTCCGCTTTCGCATAGCTGATAGGGATCAGCACGGTCTGCAGCGGCTCGAGGATGCGGCGGTCCATCTGCGCCTGCAGAAGCTGTTGCTCACGGGCTGCGATTTCGGCCGTGGGGCCGATCCAGATGACGTTGCCGTTACGACGCATGTCCAGGTTTCGCGCATCCATCACGATGTCGAGCGCCTGGTCCCAGGGCACGTTGGTCAGGCGCAGCGTGAGGTTGCCGCCGACGCTGTCCGCCACCACGATGTTCAGGTCTGAAACGTCAGCGATCAATTGCAGCACGGAACGGACCGGAATGTCCTGGAAGTTGAAGGTCACCTTGGTGCCTTCGTAGGTCTTCTCCTCAAAGAACTTCACCTCGGATTCAAATTCTTCCGGCTTCCTGGAAAGCGGGCTGACCTCGACGATGACGTCGTTGCCGGACTCGTACGCCAGGTGTTCGAACAACCCGGCCATCGTCAGGCTCAGGCGAGTGCCCGAGTTGACGCCGTAGGTTTCGATGAACTGGACCGGGGTTGCGAAGTCCATCACGTCAAGGCGCTGGTCAAGCGCATCTGGCAAAGCCGAGTCAAAAATATCCAGGTCGAGGGAATTCGTGCCTTCCTGCACCGAAATGCTGGCGCCGGGGCTGTCCAGGCTGACGATCACGCGCGCCTGGCCATTTTCGCCGAGCCGGAAATCGACGCCGGTTACGTTGAAGCCACCGTACGATGATACGGAACTGCCCGCGGCAACCTGGCCGCTGCCCGCGATGGAAAGTATGACCATGCCGGGAACGGCGTTAAATTCGTATGAAGACGCACTCGAGAGATCCACGACCATGCGGGTCCTTCCGCCGGCGCCAACCGCCGAATATTCCTGCACGGGGCCCACGCCGACGTAGACCGGATCCGATCCGACCAGCGTGTCTGTGTCTGAGAGATCCAGCACGATCCGCGCAGGATTTTCCATGGCGAATGCGCTGACCTTGGGTACGTCCCCGCTGGTCTTTATAGATATCTCGACGCCGCCGTCCGCGGTGGCGGAATGTGAGATGCCGGTGACATTGCTCGCTGCAAATGCAGCCGTCAGCGGCATGATGCTTAACGCCAGGATGAGTCCTGACAGAAATCCATTTCTCCAAATACGCATGCTGCGCCCTCTTTCACAGGTTTGATGTTGCGTGCGTTCCATATTGCTGTTCATTGCGATGTGCCTCTCGATTTTCGTCGCTTGAACGTCATCTGTCCTAGCTACCGCTCAGGTTGACCGATGCTTCCCTGACCAGCCAGCCGCCGACACCGTCGGCAATGAACTCGCTCAAATACACTTCGCTCGGCGAAATGTTGCTGACCTTTCCGTGGTTCTTTCCTATGTAATTCCCCACCGCGACCCGGTGGACAACGCCGTCCGGGTCCCGAATCAGGGCCCAGTCACTCGTTTCTTTCGAAAATGTGCCGACCATGGACAGGGTGTCGAGTTCGAATCTTTCCAGATATTCCCTCGGACGCTGCAGGTCCGGCCTCGGACCCGTCGACGGACCCTGTGCGACCTGGTCGCTGCCTTCACTGGTCGACTGCCGGAATGGATCCCGTCCCAGCAGGCCTTCATATTCGTATGGCGTGTAGGTCCGGACGGGAGGAATCGGCGGAATCGGTGTTGCCGGCCGCGCTTTCACTTCGGCGATGTAACGGTTCAGGTCATCCTGCCTGCCTGAACAGGCCGCAAGCAGCGTTGAAACCAGGATCAGCGTAATGACCAGTGAGCGATTGAATGGTATCAGTGTTTTCATGGCGCACTCGCCTCGGCCCGCTCTGCAGCCTCGTCTTCGTCAATATACCGGTATGTCTTGACCGTTCCTTCCAGGATCAGACGGCCATCGCCTGCGTTCGCGCCGACATCGCGAGTGTTCGCGCGGCGCAAAGAGATGTCATGCATGGTAAGAATCACGACGCGGGGAAGTGATGCGACACCACTGACAAACTCGCCGAACTGGTGATAGTCACCGAGCATGCGCACGGAAATTGGGCGTTCGGCATAGAAGTCGTGAAACGCCTCCGCATTGGGCTGGAAAAGCTGAACGTCGATTCCTGCACCCAGCGCGGTCTGCGAAACGTCGACGAGCAACTTGTCCATCTCTGTCTTGCTGGGCAATTGCCGGAACATGGTTTCCAGCAGTTCTTGCATTTCCGCGAGCTGTGCCTCGAAAGCCTCGAGGTTCGCCGCTTTCGCCTGTTTCGCTTCGAAATCCACACGGAGTGAATTTTCGAGATTCTGCACCAGTTCGAGCTGTTCCGTCTTGGCCTTGATCAGCAGGAAATAGCCAATGGCCAGGATGATAACCAGCAGGAAACCCAGGATGACGTACCGGACCGAAGTCGGTGCGCTGCCAATGTCATTGAAATCCAGGTCGCGTAATTCGTTAAACATCAGCCCGCTCCCGCCGGCTGCCCGCCGGAATCTTTGGCCTTACCCCGCTGGGTATTGAGGTTTACATTGATCGCAAACTCATACGTCTCGGTGCGGCTCGCGGGCTGCCGCGCCGCCCGCACGTATTGCAGTTCGGGTCGGACGAACAGGTCCATGCCTTCCAGGCTCTGCAAGTAAGCGGATACCCGGGCATTGGACTGGCTGGAGCCCAGAAGCGTCAGCCGGGTGCCTTGCTGCCGGACACTGGTCAGCGTGATTCCGACCGGTATCGTTTTCGCCAGCTTGTCCAGCAATTCGACGGTCAGCGACCGGCTGGCCTGCAGCGACTCGATGATCTGTTTACGCGACAACAGCCGGTTTCGCGTATTTTCCAGCTCCCGGATCCGGGCGATGCGCCGTTCCAGCCGATTGATTTCAAGCTGGATCTTCTGGTTGCGGGCTTCCTGGTAGTCGATACGCTGATCGAAAAACAATCCGACCAGCAGGACCAGGACAGCGCCCATGACGAGAGTGCCCATCAGGGAATAAAGGAATTGGCGCTGGCGTTCCCTGCGCGCTTCTTCACGCCATGGCAGGAGATTGATTCTGGCCATCAGTCAAAACCCCTCAATGCGAGCCCCATCGCAATCATCATGTTGGACGCGTTCCTGTTGAGGGCGGCGACCGCCACGGATGGGGCAATTTCCAGGCCGCTGACCGGATCGGCGACGCTGGTCTTGATTCCGAGTTCCTGTTCCACTACGTCGGCCAGCCCCTTGATGGAAGCCAAGCTGCCGGACAGGAAAATCGTCCTGATGTTGGAAAATTCCGCGCTGGAGCTGTAGAACTGCAGCGCCCTGCTGATCTGGTGGACGACGTTCAGCATGAACGGTTCGAGAACCTCGTCTTCGAAATTTTCCGGGCCGGGTTCGCCACGCATGAAGAAACCGGCCTGTTCCGCACTCATGTCGTAGCGGCGCATGATCTCTTCGACGAGCTGGTTGCCGCCGAAGGGATGATCCCGCGTGTACATGACGCGCCCGTTCCTGAGGATGAGCAGGCTGGAGAGGTCGTAGCCGATGTCGAAAATTCCGACCGTCTCGGTGCTCCTGATGCCTTCCCGTTCCCGGATCAGCTCGAAGGCGTTCGCCATCGCGAATGATTCCACGTCGACGACCTTGGCCCTCAGCCCCAGGGACTCCAGAGCATCCTGCCGGCTTTCGACATTCTCATTCTTGCTCGCGGCCAACAGGATGTCGACCATGTCCGCATTGCGCGCGGACGAGCCGAGAACTTCGAAGTCCAGGCTGATTTCATCCAGCGGATAGGGAATGTATTGGTTCGCTTCGATCTGAACCTGGCTTTCGATGTCCGCATCGGCCAGGTTAGAAGGAAGGCTGATCGTCTTCGTGAACACAGCAGATCCCGAAACCGCAACCGCGCAATACTTGGAATTGGAACCGGAATTCCGGACCGCAGACTGTATGGCTTCGGAGATGGCTTCAATATCCTGGACTGATTTTTCTACGATCACTCCAGGTGGCAGCGTCTCGATCGCAAAATTATCGATCCGATACGAATTGCCATGCCGGGAAAGTTGCAACAAGCGAATGCTCGAAGACCCGATATCCAACCCCATCAGGGGCGGTGATTTGGTGCCGAATAGTTTCAAATTGCCCTCAATCCTTTGTTCGACAATGGTTTATTGACACTTCCTGAACTAGTTTTTAACAGAAAATGCATTGTATCTCAATGGCGACTTATAAATTTTTTTAATGCAGCCGTCGTCAAATGCCGCCAAAACTGTTCAAAATACGGTCCGGCCAGCCTGGGAATTGTATGAAAACTAATGTGAAATTTTACATATTTCATGGCCGCTTCCCTGCTCGCCATTTATTATCGTATCTTTAGAGCCTCTGAATTCCAAAAGACCCGACACTTGGAAAATATCATAGCAGGATTGGTGTGTGAAGAAGCTGTTACGTAGATTGATCATATTATTGCTGCTCTCTTCACTGCTGGGCGTGTTGACGGTGGGCATCACTTACCTGGTGATCGAACCGGACCTCCCGGACGTCGATACCCTGCGCGACGTTCAGCTCCAGGTGCCGCTGAGGGTATTCAGCGCCGATGGAAAACTGTTGGGCATATTCGGCGAGAAGCGCCGGATCCCGGTGACGATCGAAAATATACCCGGCCAGATGAAGCAGGCATTCCTGGCAAGTGAGGACGCGCGTTTCTATGAACACCCCGGGCTGGACTACCAGGGTATCAGCCGCGCCGTCTGGTCCCTGATCACAACTGGCGAAAAAACCATCGGCGGCAGCACCATCACGCAGCAGCTCGCCCGGAATTTCTTCCTGACCTCGGAGAAGACCTGGACGCGCAAGATCAAGGAAGCTTTCCTGGCGTTGAAGATCGAACGGCAGCTGGAAAAAGACGAGATTCTCGAACTCTACATGAACAAGATCTTCCTGGGCTACCGGGCCTATGGCGTCGGGGCTGCCGCCGAAGTCTATTACGGAAAATCCACCGGGCAGCTATCCCTGGCGCAGTGCGCCATGATCGCCGCATTGCCCAAGGCGCCGTCCCGTATCAATCCGATCACCTCGCCCGAACGTGCGATCGAACGGCGGAACTATGTCCTTGGCCGCATGCTGGAACTGGATTACATTACCCGCGAGGAGCACGACGCGGCGGCCAGGGAGGCGGACCGGGCCTATTACCACGGCGCCATCGCCGAGATTTCCGCCCCTTACGTGGCTGAAATGGTCCGGGTCAAGTCCCTGGAGCTACTGGGCACCCGGGCTTACACCGGCGGCTACGTGGTGGAGACGACGATCGACAGCCGCCTGCAAACCGCGGCCAACCTGGCGGTTTCCAACGGGCTGGAGGAATACGATCAGCGCCACGGGTTCCGCGGAGCCGAAGACCACGTCGACCTGGGCGGCAGGATCACCACCTCGGACTGGTCAGAAATCCTCCTGCCCTACCGCCCCGTGTCCGGCCTGGAACCCGGGCTGGTCATCGAGACGGAGGAAGAACTGGCGCTGGTGTACCTGCGCAATGGACAGACCGTGGCGTTGTCGCTCGAAGACATGAAGTGGGCCGCGCCGTTCATCAATCGCGACCGTAAGGGCCGGGAACCGAAGACCGTCAATGACATCATGGCGCCGGGCGACATCATCCGGGCCCGCTTGCACAACGACGGCAACTGGAGACTGGGGCAGCTTCCCGAAGTCGAGGCCGCGTTGGTTTCGCTGGATCCCCAGAACGGGGACGTCAAGGCGCTGGTCGGCGGTTACGATTTTGCGCGCAGCAAGTACAACCGGGTCACACAGGGCCGCAGGCAACCGGGTTCGAGTTTCAAGCCCTTCATCTATTCGGCCGCGCTGGAACAGGGATTCACCGTCGCCAGCCTGGTCAACGACGCGCCGATCGTTTTCGAAGATGCGGAGCTGGAGCGAACCTGGAAACCACAGAATTTCAGCGAGAAATTCTACGGGCCCACCCGGCTTCGCGAGGCCATGGTGAATTCGCGCAACCTCGTTTCCATCCGCCTGCTGCGCGAAATCGGAATCGAGTACGCCCGGGACTACACCCAGCGGTTCGGATTCACGCGGAATGAAATACCGGCCAACCTCTCCATGGCCCTGGGCAGCGCTTCGCTGACGCCGCTCTCCATGGCACGGGGATACGCGGTGTTCGCCAATGGCGGTTACCTGGTCACGCCCCGTTTCATACGACGCATCGCGGATTCCGACGGACAGGTCGCCTGGGAAAACCGGGCTTCGGTCATATGCGAAAGCTGCAGACGCGAGATCGCCCGCGCCGATACGGACCCGGAAGAGCCCGCCCTGGCGGAACCAGAATTCAGGCCGTTGGAAATCTCGGACGGCCGGGACGAACCTGAACTGCAGACCAAGGGATCCGGTCGCCTTCTCCGGCAACCCACGGCCGGAGAAGGCCTGGCGGAGCGCACCATCACGTCGCAGAATGCGTACCTGATCCGCTCCATGATGATGGACGTGGTCCGGCGCGGGACCGGCGTCAGGGCCATGCAACTGGGGCGCAATGACCTGGCGGGTAAAACCGGCACGACAAATGAACAACGCGATGCCTGGTTCTCTGGCTACAACGACCGCTTCGTCACGTCGGTCTGGGTAGGATTCGACAACCATGATCCGCTGGGCAGGCGGGAATTGGGCGGAAGGGCGGCGCTGCCGGTCTGGATCGAATTCATGGGCGTGGCGCTCGAAGGCGTCGACGACCGACCGCCGGAAATGCCGGCCGGCCTGGCGCAGGCGAAGATCGATCCCGACTCCGGCCTGCTTGCACGACTTGATAACGATGACGCAATCATGGAAATATTCCAGGCAGGCCGAATGCCGCCGATGCAGGAAAGAAATCCGGGAGTTGCCGAAGATGTCCCGACAGAAGAAGATCCGTACGAAATATACTGAAAGCTTGCCTCCTCGCCATATCCGCAAGCTCCGCCAGGTCCGGCTGGAAGTCGCGGCCGAGGCGGCCCGCATTATTGCGACCGAGGCCCAGCACAACTACCACGCGGCGAAGAAGAAAGCCGCCGAGCGCATCGGCGTCAGCGAACGCCTGGCCTTGCCCAGTAACGTCGAGGTAAAAGAGGCGCTGCGACGGTACCAGAGCCTTTACGGCGGCGCCGCTCACACCAGGAATCTTGAATTCCTGCGGGAGACAGCCATACACGCCATGCGGCAACTCGAAAATTTCGAACCCCGGCTGGTCGGCGCGGTCCTTGATGGTACCGCCAACGAGCATTCGAGAATCTCCCTGCACGTCTTTTCGGACTCCACCGAATCACTCATTCTCTGGTTCCTGGAAAGGGGAGTGGCGTTCAGCGAGGAACAGCGGCAGATCCGCTGGCACGACGGCACGCACCGCTTGATGCCGCTGATTGTTTTTGAATTGCAGGGTGCGGCCGTCGAACTGACGATCTTCGCGCCCGTTGATCTCCGGCAGTCGCCGCCCAGCCCAATCGACGGCAAGCCTCAGAAGCGCGTAAGCATCAACGAAGCGGAATGCCTGCTTGCGGAGTCGATGAATCCCTCGATGGAGATTGAGTCATCCACCCCGACCCTGTGACGCTGTAAATTTTTTTCAGGTGCGGCGGTGCAGCGCCCGGTAGCGACGTTCCGGCTCGCCTGCGTAAACCTGCCGGGGCCGGCCGATCTTCGTCGGCGTTTCGCACTGTTCCAGCCACTGCGACACCCAACCCACGGTGCGGGCGATGGCAAACATGACCGTGAACATGCTCACCGGGATTCCCAGTGCCTTGTAAATGATCCCGGAATAGAAATCGACGTTGGGATACAGTTTTTTCTCGACAAAATAGTCATCTTCGAGCGCAATGCGCTCGAGTTCCAGGGCCAGGTCCATCATCGGATCGTCTTTTCCAAGTTCGTCCAGGACCTCATAACAGGCCGCCCGGATGATGGTGGCTCGGGGATCGTAGTTCTTGTAGACGCGGTGTCCGAAGCCCATCAGGCGGAATGGATCGTTCTTGTCCTTGGCCCGTTCCACGAATTTCGGAACGTTCGCAATCGAGCCGATCTGGTCCAACATGCTGAGCACCGCCTCATTGGCGCCGCCGTGGGCGGGACCCCAGAGTGCGGAAATTCCCGCTGCCACGCAGGCATAGGGATTGGCCCCCGTCGAGCCAACCAGCCTGACGGTAGACGTGCTGGCATTCTGCTCGTGATCGGCATGCAGGATGAATAGAAGGTCCAGCGCCTTCGCGGACACTTCGCTGACTTCGTATTCTTCCGAGGGCACAGAGAACATCATGCTCAGGAACCGTTCGCAGAAGCGTAAGCCGTTCTGAGGATAAACCACGGGCCAGCCCATATGGTGCCGGTAGCAGGAAGCGGCGATGGTCGGCATCTTGGCGATCATCCGTTTCGCCGACAGAATGCGGTGTTCGGGATTCTCCATGTCGAGGCGATTGTGATAGAAAGCCGCCAGCGAACCGACCACGCCTGCCATCATGGCCATCGGGTGCGCGTCGTAGTGGAAACCGGAAATGAAGTGATTGAGCCGCTCGTGGACCATCGTGTGATAGGTCAGTTCGTCACGGAACTGGTTGAGTCCCGTTTCAGTCGGCAGTTCGCCGTGCAGCAGCAGGTAAGCGACCTCGACAAAGGTGCTGCGCTCCGCCAGTTGCTCGATCGGGTAGCCACGGTAGCGCAGAATGCCCTTGCCGCCGTCGATGAAGGTGATCGTGCTGGTGCAGGCCGCGGTGGCGGTGAATCCCGGATCGTAGGTGAAGTAACCCAGTTGGGAAGGAAGCGCCTTGATGTCCAGCGTCGGTTCGCCCTCGGTCCCGACTACGACCGGGAGGTCCAATTGTTTTCCGCTTGACTCGTCGCTTAGGTAAACTTTTTTGTCGGACACTGAATCCTCCTGCGCCTGGAACTTTGAGACCCGGTGAATATAGCACAAGCAGTGAATTTTCAGCTAACATTTAAATGGTTAATAATCAAAATCTTAAGGCTAATGATCAGATTACCGGCAGGCAAAAAAAAACCCCGCCACGGTGGGCGGGGTTCTGATCGGATCGATCCGCGGCTTACTTGCCGTAACGTTTCTTGAAACGATCGACGCGGCCGCCGGAATCCAGGACCTTGTGCTTCCCGGTGTAGAACGGGTGGGACGCGCTGGAAACTTCGACCTTGACGAGTGGGTATTCCTTACCGTCTTCCCACTTGATGGTTTCTTTGCTGTTGATCGTCGAGCGGGTCAGGAACGAAAAATCCGAGGATATGTCCTGGAACACCACTTCTCTGTATTCGGGGTGAATGCCGGCTTTCATGACAATACCTATTAATCCAGTGAACGCAATAGTGCGCAAGCCGGCCAGTTTACTGGCGCGGAAGGCTGATTGCAATACCCTTCAGGGCAGAAAAAGTGCCTGCGTTTCGTTGCTGAAACGCCAGCCCAGCTCCGTGGGCGACAACACATCACCCTCGTCCCGTAAAAGGCCCTTTTCCACTGCCTTTCCGACCCGTCCCGACACCGCCTCCCAGGCGACTCCGGTGCGCGGTTCCAGCTGGGCCTTGATCACGCCGTCCCGCAGCCGCAGCTGGTTGAGAAAGAACTCGAATACCCGTTCGTCGGGGTTCAGGACGCGGTCCTCGGCTACGGTGCGGCCGGCGCCGGCCGCTTTCATCCAGTCCTTTGGACTACGGACCCGAATTCGCCGCCTGACGGTCCCTTCGGACGGCAAGGTGATTTTGCCATGGGCCCCGGCGCCGATGCCCAGGAAGTCTCCGTATCGCCAGTAATTGAGATTGTGACGGCAGCGGAGGCCCGCACGCGACCAGGCGGAAATTTCGTACTGGGCGAACCCGGCCTGCTCCAGCGCCCGCCCACAGGTCTGTTGCGTTTCCCAGATACCGTCCTCATCCGGCAGCTCGGGCGGATTGGCGTGAAACGCCGTGTTCGGCTCGAGAGTGAGCTGGTAATGCGAAACGTGGGCGGCACCGCAGGCGATGGCTTCCGTGATGTCCTGAAGGGCGGTTTCCGGCGCCTGGCCGGGCAGGCCGTACATCAGATCGATGTTGAAATTCGAAACGCCGGACCGTTGCACGGCCGCCAGCGCCTGTTCGATTTCCCGGCGGCCATGAATCCGCCCAATGGCGGAAAGGCTGTCGTCGTTGAAGCTCTGAACCCCCAGCGAGAAGCGATTGACCCCGGCATCGCCGTAGGCGCGGAAACTGTCGTGCTCGATGGTTCCGGGATTGGCTTCCAGGGTGATCTCGGCCTCGGGGCTGACTCGCAACGGCCCGCGCAGGCCGTTCAACAGGGTCTCGATCTGCGTCGCCTTGAAAAGGCTGGGTGTGCCGCCGCCCAGGAAAATGCTGTGAATGGTCCGGCCCCAGATCAGGGGCAGGTCGGCTTCGAGATCGCTGAGCAGGGCCTGCACGTAATCCTCGGCCGGCAGATCGCCCGTCAGAGCGTGCGAGTTGAAATCGCAATACGGGCACTTGCGAATGCACCAGGGCAGGTGCACATACAGCGAAAGGGGTGGCAACTCCATGTCAGAAACAGGCCATCTGCTCCATCAGCGAGGCAAGGGCGCGGCCACGGTGACTGATACGGTTCTTCAGATCCGGGGGGAGTTCGGCCGAGGAACAGCCCTCCCCCGGCACATGGAACAGGGGATCATATCCGAAACCGCCCGTTCCGGACGGCTGTTCGAGAATCCGCCCATCCCACTGGCCCGTCGCAATCAGTGGCGCGGGGTCGTCTGCGTGCCGCACCAGGGCCATCGCGCAATAGAAATGAGCCGTTCTCTCTGCTTCCGGTACGCCGTCGAGTTCATCCAACAGCTTCCGGTTGTTCCTTGCGTCATCCGCCGGTGCGCCGGCGAAACGGGCGGAGAAAATGCCGGGCGCGCCGTTGAGGGCATCGACCACCAGTCCGGAATCGTCGCCCAATGCCGGCAGGCCGGTATGCCGGGCCGCGTGGCGCGCCTTGATCAGGGCGTTTTCGATGAAACCGAGGCCATCCTCGACCGCTTCGCTGACTTCCCAGTCGCTCTGTGGCAGCGCCGCCCAACCGCTGGGCTCCAGCATCGCGTTCAATTCCCTGAGCTTCCCCGGGTTGCCGCTCGCCAGCACGAGGGTCCGGTGCGCCCCGGCCGCATCAGCCATTGAGCGCTAGTTCCTGGCGGGCCATCAGTTCACGGATGCCTTTCTCGGCGAGATTCAGCATGGATTCGAGTTCGTCGCGGCGGAAGGCGTGGCCCTCGGCCGTCCCCTGCAATTCGATAAAAGCGCCGCCGTCGTTCATGACGACATTCATGTCGGTTTCCGCGCCGGAATCTTCCGGGTAATCCAGATCCAGAACCGGCGTGTCGCCGTAGATTCCGACGGAAACGGCGGCCACCTGTCCGTGCACCGGATCCTTCCCGATCAGGTCCCTGGCAGCCAGCCAGCGGCAGGCGTCCACCAGGGCGACGTAAGCGCCGGTGATGGATGCGGTCCGCGTTCCTCCGTCCGCCTGCAGGACGTCGCAATCCAGCGTGATGGTCCGCTCCCCCAACGCCTCCCGGTCGACCACCGCCCGCAGGGACCGCCCGATGAGTCGCTGGATCTCCAGCGTCCGGCCGCCCTGCTTGCCCCGGGCCGCCTCGCGGCCCATGCGGCTCCCGGTCGAGCGCGGCAGCATGCCGTATTCGGCCGTCACCCAGCCTTCGCCCCTGCCCCTTAGGAATGCGGGGACGCGCTCCTCGACCGAAGCGGTGCACAGCACCTGCGTGCCGCCACAGCAGATCAGCACCGAGCCCTCTGCGTGGCAGGTGAAATCCCGTTCGATCACGGTTTTTCTCAATTCGTCGGGCGCTCTGCCGCTTGGTCTCATATCGGATTCCCTGATCATCGCTGACGAACCCCCCGTTTGCCGGTACTATTGTGCCAATCAAGTCAGGGGACAACAATTCATGATCCGCAGTATGACAGGATTCGCCAACGCCGAACGCCAGTATCCTTTCGGCCGCCTGAGCTGGGAGATCCGCTCGGTCAACCACCGTTACCTGGAAATCGGGTTCCGCGCGGCCGAAGAGTTCCGGGCGCTCGAACCTGATATCCGCCGGATACTGGGTGAGTTCCTGAGCCGCGGCAAGATCGATGCGGTGCTCCGTTTCGCCCCGGCCGCCTCGGCCTCGAGTTCCAGCCTGGAGCTCAATCGGGACCTGACCGCGCAGCTGTTGACGCTGCATGGGGAAATGCAGGAGCTGAGCGGTCTGAAACAGGACCCCGACCTGCGTTCCCTGATGCGCTGGACCGGTGTCGTCGAGGAACGCGCCCCCGATCCCGAGCCGTTGCACAAGGCGGCCCTGGAATTGCTGGGCGAAGCCGTCACCGGATTGCAGGCGGCCCGGGGCCGCGAGGGTGAACAGATGGACGCCGTGATCCGCGATCGCCTGCAGACGATCGAAAACTGGGTGTCTGACGTCCGCAGCTGGCTTCCTGACATCCGCGAGGGCCTGAGGCAGAAGCTCCTGACGCGCATCGACGACCTGCAGCAGCCCCTGGATCCGGGCCGCCTGGAACAGGAAGTGGCTTTCCTGGCCCAGAAGATAGACGTAGACGAGGAACTGGACCGTCTCGACGCCCACGTCAACGAGGCCCGCCTGGTACTGGACCGCGACGACCCGGTGGGCCGGCGGCTCGATTTCCTGATGCAGGAGTTCAACCGGGAGTCCAACACGCTCAGCTCGAAATCCGTCGACCAGCGAACCACGCAGGCCGCCGTCGAGCTGAAGGTCGCGATCGAACAGATGCGGGAGCAGGTCCAGAACATTGAATAGCCCGAATGTTTACGTCGTGGCAGCACCATCGGGCGGGGGCAAGACCAGCCTGATCCGTGCACTGCTGGAGATGGACGACCGTGTCAGGCTGTCCGTCTCCCATACCACCCGAGCGGCCCGGCCCGGGGAGCGTGATGGGGAGCACTATCATTTCGTTGATGAAGCCGCTTTCCTGGATCTAGTCGAACGGGGCGCTTTCCTCGAGCACGCCCGGGTGTTCGACCATCGCTACGGGACCGGAAAGGAAGCCGTGCAGAAACAGCTCGACGCCGGATTCGACGTCGTTCTGGATATCGACTGGCAGGGGGCGCGCCAGATCCGGCGCTCCTTCCCTTCTTCCCGGTCCATTTTCATCATCCCGCCTTCGCTGGAAGTACTGCGCCAGAGGCTGGTCCGGCGCGGCCAGGACAGCGAGAAAGTGATCCGGCGGCGCATGCGCGACGCCCAGGCTGAAATCTCGCACTGGGACGAGTTCGATTACCTGGTCATCAACGATGATTTCGACGAAGCGCTCGCTGACCTGCACTCGATCATCCGCTCAGGTCAGCCGCAGCGCGGGGAAGACCGGGCTTCGAGTACGGAAATTCTGGCGGAACTGCTGGGAACGGGATAAAATGGTACGTTCAGCCCGGTGCCAGTGAAAAACCGGGGCCCGAATTCGAATCGTAATTTTTGGAAACAGCAAGATGGCACGAATAACAGTAGAAGATTGCCTCGACCGGATCGACAACCGTTTCGAGATGGTGCTCACCGCTACCAAGCGGGCGCGGCAGATATCCAACGGCGCAGAACCGCTGGTCGAGGAAGAAAACGACAAACCCACCGTGATCGCCCTGCGTGAAATCGCGGACGGCCTGGTGGACCCCGAGCGCGTCGACGTGATCCAGGCGGAAATCGAGGCCGCGGAAACGTTCGATTCACGGCTCGAGGACGACGACTTCACCCCGTAAGCCCGGACGGAATACAGCCACAGACTCTGAGCGGACGAATGCAGGCAGCGACTGGATATCCGGAACCCGTCCTCAAGCTCAGGGACCTGCTAAATACCTATCTCGATCCCGAAAAAGTAGCCATCGTGCTGCAGGCTTACGACATGGGCGAGGAAGCCCACCGAGGCCAGATCCGGAAAACCGGCGAGCCCTACATCCTCCACCCGGTGGCCGTCGCCCGGATCCTGGCCAATATGCGCATGGACCACGTCAGCATCGCGGCCGCGATCCTGCATGACACCATCGAAGACACCGACCTCGACTACAAAGCCATCAAGAAAGGATTCGGTGCCGAGATCGCCGACCTGGTCGAAGGCGTCACCAAGCTGGACAAGATGAAGTTCCGCACCCGCGTCCAGGCCGATGCGGAGAGCTTCAGGAAACTCATGCTGGCGATGTCGCGCGACCTGCGCGTCATCTTCATCAAGCTCGCCGACCGCCTGCACAACATGCGGACCCTGGGCAGCATGTCACTGGACTCCCGCCGGCGCATCGCCCGGGAAACACTGGACATCTATGCGCCCATCGCCGACCGCCTCGGCATGAACAGCATGAAGCACGAGCTGGAGGACATGGGTTTCGCCAACCTCTACCCCTGGCGCCACCGGACCATCACCGAGCACCTGAACGCCATGACGGGCCACCGCCAGGAAATCGTCCAGAACATCCTTGATGTCCTGCGAAAGAGGATGAACGACACGGGCGTTCCCTGCCGCGTCACCGGCCGCCAGAAATCCCCCTACAGCATCTACAAGAAAATGCTGGCCAAGGATCTGTCGTTTTCGGAGGTCACGGACTTTTTCGCGTTTCGCATCATCACCCAGACCGAGTCGCACTGCTACCTGGCGCTGGGCGCGGTGCATAGCCTTTACCAGCCCAAGCCGGGACGCTTCAAGGACTTCATCGCGCTGCCCAAGGCCAACGGCTACCAATCGCTCCATACCATCCTGAACAGTCCGTACGGACTGCCCATCGAGATCCAGATCCGCACCGAGGAAATGGACATCATGGCCAGCAAGGGCGCGGCGGCGCACTGGCAGTACAAAACCGATTCGTCGCCCACGGGCGCGGCGCCGGCATCGGCCGAAGTCCGGGCGCGGGAATGGCTGATGCGGCTGGTGGACGTGCAGCGGCACACCGGGGACTCCCTGGAATTCCTGGACCACGCAAAGTCGGACCTCTTCCCGGACGAGATTTTCGTCTTCACCCCCAAGGGAAAAATCATCGATCTGCGCCAGAACTCCACCGCGCTGGATTTCGCCTACGCCATCCACACGGACGTCGGCAATCACACCGCTCGTGCGCTGGTCGACAACGTGGAAGTGCCGCTTTCCACCCGTCTCGCCAACGGCCAGACGGTCCGGATTCATACCGACCCGAAGGTCAAGCCCCGCCCAGAATGGCTGGAATTCGCCGCCACAGCCCGGGCGCGCACGGCCATCCGGCACTACCTCAAGAGCCTGCGACAGGAAGACACCGTGGCCCTGGGCATGCGCCTGCTCGAAAAGGCGCTCAACGCCAGGGGCACTTCCATTGAGTCCATCGGGGACAAGCGGTGGGAACGCTTCCTGAAAGAGAATCACATCGCCCGGCAGGAAGACCTGTTCAACGAACTCGCGCTGGGTTCCACACTCGCCAATATCGTGGCGGGCAAACTGACGCCCGAACTGAGTCAACTGCCGGACCAGCTGGACAGCGGCGAGGCCATCACGATCGCCGATTCGGAAGGCAACGCACTGAGTTTCGGCGCCTGCTGCCTGCCGGTACCGGGCGACAAGATCATGGCTTACGTTTCCACCGACAAGGGCCTGGTGGTCCACCGGGTCTCCTGCAGCAACGTGCGCGAATTCCGCAAGCACCCCGATCGTTGCGTGGACGTCATGTGGGCGCCCATCACCCGGGGCATGTTCCCGGTGTCGGTCCGCATCGTGACGCGAAACACGCCGGGCGTCCTGGCCAACGTCTCGACCAGCATCGGCGAAGCCGGCAGCAATATCGAAACGGTGGCCCAGCCGGAAGCCAATCCCGAAACCGCGACCCTTCTGTTCAAGATCAGCGTCAGGGACCGCGACCACATGGCACGCGTGATGCGGCGCCTGAGAAGAAACGGCAACGTGATCCGGGTACAGCGGGTCCGTTAACCGGCAATCACGAGGAAACATCATGAGCAGGCAAATCATAAGCACCGGAGACGCCCCCGCCGCCATCGGCCCCTACTCACAGGCCGTGCGGCATGGCGACATCGTTTTCCTGTCCGGACAGATTCCGCTCGACCCCGCGACCATGGAACTGGTCGAAGGCGACATCGCTGAGCAGGCGCGCCGCGTGTTCCTCAACCTCAGCGCCGTCTGTAAAGCCGCGGGCGGCGACCTGAACGGTCTCGTTAAAGTCAACGTCTACCTTACGAATCTGGGCAATTTCGCCACCGTCAACCAGGTCATGGCCGAATTTTTCTCCGAGCCGTATCCCGCGCGCGCGGCCGTGGGTGTGGCGGCCCTGCCGCTGGGTGCCGAGGTGGAAGTGGAAGCGGTTCTTGGCCTCTGATCTTCGGGAACTTCGCGGTGTCGGGCCGCGCCTCGAGTCGTCGCTGAATCACCTGGGCATCCGCCGTGCCCAGGACCTCCTGTTCCACCTGCCGTTCCGCTACGAGGACCGCACCCGCCTGCACCCCATCGGTGCGCTCTACCCCGGCGCCCGGGTGCTGATCCAGGGCGAAGTCGAACATTCGGCCATCGTGCGCGGCCGCCGGGCCATGCTGGTTGTCGTGATCTCCGACGGCACCGGTCGCATGACCCTGCGCTTCTTCCACTTCCGGGCCGCGCAGAAAAACCAGTTTTCCCGGGGGACGCGCGTCCGCTGCTATGGCGAGGTCCGGGCGGGCTACCAGGGGCTTGAGATGGTACACCCCAGCTACAAGCGCCTTCTCAGCGAAGCCGATGAAGCGGTGTCGGACAGGCTCACTCCAGTGTATCCCTCGGTCGAGGGCCTGGGACAGGCGACCTGGATCAAGCTGAGCGACCAGGTCCTTGCCCTGCTGAAGAACGGACGGCTGGAACTGGAGGAATTGCTCCCCGACGACCTGCGGGGCGATCTCCGGATTCCTTCGCTCGAGGATGCCCTGAGCTACATCCACCGCCCGCCGGTGGGCGCCGACGTGGCGGCCCTGGTGGAACGCCGGCATCCGGCCCAGCAACGGCTGGCGCTGGAAGAACTGCTGGCGCACAACCTCAGCATGCAGCAACTGCACCGCCGTCAACGCGCGTTCCGCGCACCGGCGCTCGTCGAGGTCTCGAAACTGGAGCAGCAGTTCATTGACGCACTGCCGTTCAGACTCACCGGCGCCCAGGTCCGCGTCATCGCCGAGATCCAGGACGAGCTGTCCCGCGCCCACCCGATGCAGCGGCTACTGCAGGGCGACGTCGGCTCAGGGAAGACCGTAGTGGCGGCCATGGCCGCATTCCGTGCCATGGGGAGCGGTTACCAGGCCGCGATCATGGCGCCCACCGAATTGCTGGCAGAGCAGCATCTGCGAAGTTTCCGTGACTGGCTGTCTCCGATGGGCATCGAACCCGTGTGGCTGAGCAGCAAGGTAACCGGCAAGGCGAGACAGGCGGCGCTGGAGGTCATCGCAGCGGGCGCCCCGCTGGTGATCGGCACGCACGCCCTGATGCAGGAAGGTGTTCGCTTCGGACGGCTGGGCCTGGCCGTGGTGGACGAGCAGCACCGCTTCGGCGTGCACCAGCGGCTGGCGCTCCTGGACAAGGCCGGCGCGGAGTCCCTGCACGCACACCAGTTGATCATGACGGCCACGCCGATCCCCCGGACGCTCGCGATGACGGCCTATGCCGGTCTCGAGACCTCGGTGATCGACGAATTGCCGCCCGGCCGCAAGCCGGTCACGACTGCGGTCGTGTCGAACGAGCGGCGAGCGGAGGTCATTTCACGCGTCGCGGCCGCCTGCAGCGCGGGCCGGCAGGCTTACTGGGTGTGCACCCTGATCGAAGAATCGGACGCCGTTCAGGCGCAGGCGGCGGAAGACGTGGCCGCGGAGTTGAAAACAAGCCTGTCGGACATCGAGGTCGGCCTGGTCCACGGGCGCATGAAGCCGGCGGAAAAGCAGGCCGTGATGGACCGCTTCAAACAGGGGCGGATCCAGTTGCTGGTCGCGACCACCGTGATCGAGGTGGGGGTAGACGTGCCCAACGCTTCTCTGATGATCATCGAGAACGCCGAGCGCCTGGGGCTAGCCCAATTGCACCAGTTGCGCGGCCGGGTCGGGCGGGGCGAGGAGCAGGCATCCTGCGTGTTGCTGTACAGCCCGCCCATCGGGCCTTTGGCAAAGGAGCGGCTGAACATCCTGAGGGAAACTTCCGACGGCTTCCGGATCGCGGAAAAAGACCTGGAGCTGCGCGGGCCGGGCGAAGTGCTCGGCACCCGGCAGACGGGCATGCTGCAGTTCCGGGTGGCCGACCTCGCCCGCGACCAGGCCCTGCTCGACAGCATTCCCTCGGTGGCCGAGAAACTGCTGCTGAAAAACCCGGAACGGGTCGACAAGCTGATTCGGCGCTGGATCGGGGATGCGGCCCGCTTCGCGGGGGTTTGAATAAAGGAGTCTCGCTTCCCTGCTCCCACGCGCGACGGCAGGCCGTGGGTCGCCTGCGGCTCCCTACAGGGAAGCCAGCGGCTGGGAACGGATTTCGGCCAGCGCCTGGTCCAGGTCGTCGCGGATCCGGTTCTTCAGGCTGATGAATTCCGGCTGGTCGTACAGGGGCTCGAGGCGTCCGTCGATTTCCATTACCCAGTATTCCCGGAAACCCCGGTCGTAAGCTGACATCAGTTTTTCAACTGCTCTTTCGGGCTGGCTGCGCATGGTTAGCAGCACCGCTTCGCTGTAATAGATATTGGGGTCGTCCACTCCGTTCAGACGCGCCCGGCTGATTTTTCGCTCCGCGCGCACCAGTAATTCGGATGCCCGTTCCGGCTCACCGAGTTGCTGCGTAGCCAGGGCCGCCATGGTGACCCTCATCACTTCGTCGCCACTGTAGGCCCCGCTGTCCTCATCAGCGATCGCCGAAACAAGTAGATCACGCGCGCTGGCGAAATCCCCGCGCACCAGGGCGATCAGCCCCAGCTGGAAATTGAAGTTGCGCTTCAGCGTGTCGGGGATGTTATCGCCCAGCTCCGCCTTCATTTCGCGTACCAGCGAC
>CAJIBJ010000069.1_pt1 | contig 45367 bp, 40 predicted proteins | sample 9199331 | NCBI WGS metagenome assembly CAJIBJ01 (sample SAMEA7708300, study PRJEB35096) | sediment metagenome | biome: marine neritic benthic zone biome [ENVO:01000025]; feature: sediment [ENVO:00002007]; material: shallow marine sediment [ENVO:03000034] sea grass bed [ENVO_01000059] ... | reverse complement strand
GTTCGCCGACTACGAGCGGTGGGACGTCAGCAACCTGGCCGGAAGCGCGCCCAAAGAGGAGTGGATGCTGCAATACGAATACGCGCGTTCAGCACTGATGCTGGGTCTCAAAATCGGCGAAGACATCGGCGTGAACCCCTACAAGTTCGGCTTGTTCGGCACATCCGATACCCACACGGCTCTCGCCACGACCCGGGAGGAGAACTACTTCGGCAAGTACCAGCACACCGAGCCTTCTCCGTACCGGCACAACCGCGAAGTCATCCCGGCGGACGATCCGTCACTGCGTATCCTGACCGCGCAGGAAGTGGCCTCCGGCCTGATGGCCGTTTGGGCGCGTGAGAACACGCGCCGGGAGCGGTTCGATGCGATGAAACGCAAGGAAGTCTACGCTACCACCGGCACCCGCATCCGGGTGCGCGTCTTCGGCGGCTGGGATTTCGCGCCCGACGAGGTGTTCCGGCCGGACTTCGTCGGCACCGGCTACGCGCGCGGCGTGCCTATGGGTGGTGATCTGAGGAAGGCGCCGGAAGGCAAAGCCCCCGTATTCATGATCCGCAGCCTGCGCGATCCCGACGGCGCAAACCTGGACCGCGTGCAGGTCATCAAGGGTTGGCTGGACGAAGACGGCGAATTGCACGAACGCATCTACGACGTCGCCGTCTCCGGCGGGCGGGAGATCGGCGCGGACGGCCGCGCGCGGGAACCCGTGGGCAACACGGTGGATATCGAAAAAGCCACCTATACCAACACCATCGGCGCCACCACGCTGGGAGCGGTCTGGACGGATCCGGATTTCGACCCGGACGAACACGCTTTCTATTACGTTCGCGTCCTCGAAATCCCCACGCCCCGGTGGACGACCTATGACGCGGCATTCTTCAACATTCCGCTGCCCGATTCGGTGCCGCCCATGATCCAGGACCGCGCCTATACGTCACCGATCTGGTACACGCCATAAATGACGTGGGGATGTCCGAATAATCGAATCCGGATTATCAATCACATTCCTGTCGCCCGACCTGGTCTGGCTGACCCGGCTGACTTACAGCACGACCGTGCGCCAATACCCGGAGGGCTCCCTGATCATCGATCTGATCGATCAAGGGCGAATAACCAGTTCGCCGAATGCGAATGGTGGCATTATGGTAGAGACAGGCCTGAGGAGGCTATTCAATGGGCTGCAGCGAAGCAGGCGGCCAGCCCGCCCGGGGCTGGGAGCACTTCCACCACATCGCGGATGTGGGCGTGCGCGGATACGGCGACAGCCTTGACGCGGCTTTCGAACAGACCGCCCTGGCCATGGTGGCAATCACCGCGGACCTGGAATCCATTCGGGCCAGGCAATCGGTGAGCGTCGGGCTAGAGGCCCCCAACCCCGAAATTCTGCTGGCCGACTGGCTGAATGCCATCGTGTTCGAGATGGCCACGCGGAAGATGCTGTTTTGCCGCTTCGAGGTCGTGATCAGGGACGGGCGCCTGCGCGGCCGCATGGATGGAGAACCCGTCGATGTGGAACGCCACCGCCCCGCTGCCGAAGTCAAGGGCGCCACGCTCAGCGAGCTGGCCGTCGGGCTGAGCGAAGACGGACAATGGTACGCCCAGTGCGTCGTGGATGTCTGAGCCGGGCGTCGCCGGGAGTCAATCATGGACATCGATCAATTCAATCGGACCGGAGAGAATCACTGGGAAATCGAGCCGGCGGGCGCCATGCGCGTTCCCGCGGTCATTCACGCCAGCAAATCCCTTATCCGGGAAATGGACGACAAGGTTCGCGAGCAGCTCGTCAACGTCACCACCCTGCCCGGTATCGTCGGGGCCGCGCACGCCATGCCCGACGCCCACTGGGGTTACGGCTTTCCGATCGGCGGCGTGGCCGCATTCGATCCGGCCGATGGCGGCGTGATCTCCGCCGGCGGCGTGGGCTTCGACATCTCCTGCGGCGTGCGCACACACCTTACCGGCCTGCGCCGGGAGGACATCGAGCGACACAGGAAGCGCCTGGCGGAAGCGCTGTTCCGGAGCATCCCGGCAGGCGTGGGTTCGCAGGGCGATATCCGGCTGGGCCGGCGCGCGATGGACGAGATGCTGGCCGGCGGCGCCGCCTGGGCGCTCGCCGATGGTTACGGCGTTGATCGTGACCTGGCATTCATCGAAGACGGCGGGAGAGCCGACGGCGCGCTGCCCGGCGAAGTCTCGAAACGCGCCCGCCAGCGCCAACAGAACGAGATGGGTACGCTGGGATCGGGTAACCATTACCTGGAAATACAGGAGGTCACCGAAATTTGCGACCGGGACTCAGCCCTTGCTTACGGGCTGCAACAAGGCGAGTGCGTGGTCACGATCCACTGCGGTTCACGCGGCCTGGGACACCAGATCGGAACGGAGTTCCTGCGCGCAATGGCCGTCTCGGCCGGCGATTACGGCATCGGGCTTCCTGACCGCGAGCTGGCCTGCGCACCCATCGATTCGAAACTCGGGCGTAGCTACATCGGCGCGATGCGGGCCGCCATCAATTGCGCATTGGCGAACCGGCAGATACTTGGGCAACTGACGCGTGAGGTGTTCCGCCGGTTCTGGCCGCAATTGGAACTGCCGCTGATGTACGACGTATCGCACAATACATGCAAGCCGGAACGGCACCGCGTCGACGGCCGGGACAAGCGCCTCTACGTGCACCGCAAGGGTGCGACCCGGGCCCTGGGCCCCGGCCATGAGCACGTGCCCGAGCCGTTTCGCGAAACCGGGCAACCGGTGCTGATCGGCGGCAGCATGGGCACGGAGTCCTGGGTACTGGCCGGCATGGACAGCAGCGAGCGAACGGCATGGTCATCGGCCTGTCACGGCGCTGGTCGGCGCATGAGCCGCAACCAGGCCCGCAAGCGCTGGCGGGGCCGCCAGGTTACCGAAGACCTGGCGCGAGACGGCATAACCGTGCGCAGCCCCTCGCCCCGCGGCGTGGCGGAAGAAGCGCCCGGCGCCTACAAGGACGTGTCGGCGGTCGTGCTGGCCTCCGAGAAGGCCGGGCTTGCGAAAAGGGTCGCCCGCCTGAAACCGGTGATCTGCATCAAGGGTTGAATGCGACACCATTGCGGGTGCTGATTCCACATTACACGGATGTGGATTCCTCGAAGCGGCTTGCGTAATTCCGGGCCGTGTAAAAATGCAGCCCCTGGAGTTGTGACAGCCCGGGATCAGGCAGTCTCGTGTTTCTGTTCACGCGAAAGCAGTTCCCGGACACTCTGGTTGGGATCCCGACCCTTGTGGATGATGCCGTGGACCTGTTCGGCGATCGGCATCTCGACGCCAAGCCGCTGCGACAGCCGCCAGACTTCCTTCGCCGTCTTGACGCCTTCGACGACCTGGCCGATTTCAGCCACTGCGTCTTCGACGGATTTGCCGGCGCCGAGCGCCAGGCCCAGCCGGCGGTTGCGTGAGAGGTCGCCGGTGCAGGTGAGCACCAGGTCGCCCATGCCGGTGAGTCCCATCAGGGTCTCGTCGCGGGCGCCGAGGGCCCGGCCCAGGCGCCGCATTTCAACCAGGCCTCGCGTGACCAGCGCCGCCCTGGCGTTGTTGCCCAGCCCCATGCCGTCACAGATGCCGGTCGCGACCGCCAGCACGTTCTTGACGGAACCGCCCAGTTCCGCGCCCAGGATGTCGTCACTGGTATAGACCCTGAAATTGCCGCCGTGAATGGCGGCCGCTACGGTCTTGCAGTATTCCGCATCGGTGCCGGCGACGGTCAGGGCGGTGGGCAGGTTGGCAGCCACCTCCTTGGCGAAGGAAGGGCCGGTGACCACGGCCAGCGGACGCGAGTCGCCAAACAGTTTTTGCGCAGGCTCGTGCAGGAACTGACCGGTGCCGGGCTCCAGACCCTTGCAGGCCCAGGCGATGCCCTGCCCCGGCTTGAGCCAGGGCTCGATCTGCTCCAGGACGCCGACAAAAGCGTGCGACGGGACCACGATCAGAATCTCGTCGGCCATGCGAACCGCCGTTTCGATATCGGGCTCCACGACCAGGGCTTCGGGCAGCGGGTGTTCGGGCAGGAATTTCTCGTTCCGCCGCGCCCGCGCGATTGCCTCGATGTGGTCCCGGTCCCAGTCCCAGAGCACGGCCCGTGAACCCGAGCGAATCAACTGCATGGACAGCGCCGTCCCCCAGGAACCTGCCCCGAGGACGGCAAAAAGAGGGCCGGAGTCGTTGGACCCGGCCCGCTTCTGATCTGCGCTCACGCCGGTAAAATCAGTGCTGCGAACTGAACTCGGCTTCGACTTCCTCGCCGCCGTCGTCCCCGGCGCCGGCATTCTGCTGATTCATCATTTCCTGCATGCGCTGGGCGTACAACTGGTCGAAGTTCACCGGCTGAAGGACCAGCGGAGGGAATCCGCCGTCCGACACCAGCGTGGAAATCAGCTGGCGGGCATAGGGAAACAGCGTGCCCGGGCACAGGGTGTTCATCACCGCGTGGGCCGCCTGCTCGTTGAAGCCGGACAGCGCGAAAATACCTGCCTGGGCGACTTCCGCCAGGTAGGCCGTCTTTTCACCGACCGTGGCGGTCACGGTGACCGTCAGCACGACTTCGTGGTTATTGTCTCCAAGGTCCTCGACGCGCTGGGCCAAGCTCATCTTCACATCGGCCTGACCGCCTTCAGAGAAAATCTGGGGGGCGCTGGGCAGTTCGAAGGATACGTCCTTCGTGTACAGTTTCTGAAGTTGAAACTGCGCCCCTGCGTTTTCGTCCGGCATCATGACCGGATCCTGGTTCTGTTCTTCTGCCATGGTTCTTTCACTCTCGTGGTTGGGTCGCCCGGCCCGCCGGGCGGAAATTGGGAATTATCTCACTTTTTGGTCGTGACCGGGAACTGATCGCTGCGCCACGCCGCCATGCCGCCTTTCAGCACGGCCACGTCAGCGGCGCCAATCTTGCGCAGGCTGCCCGCGGCGGCGGTCGCCGTTTGTCCCGACTTGCAGACCACCAGCAACTTGTTGTCTTTCAGTTTCTCGATCTCCGCGTCCGGCTTGGCCAGACGCGAAGCCTGCAGATTGCGGGCGTTGACGATGTGGCCTTTGCTGAAATCGGCGGGCGGCGAGATGTCGATGATCACGGCGCTCGGATCGTTGATCCAGGAAACCGCCTGCGCGGGCGTCAGTTCAGTCAGACCCTGCACTTTGCGCATGACTTCGGTCCATACCAGAAGCGCCAGGACTGCGATGAACCCGCCGACGAGGATCAAATGATTTCCTGCAAATTCGAATACCTGCTCCATCCTGCATACTCTTTGTGAAATAATGGTATCGTCCCACAGCCGCAGGATGCACCGGCGTTCTCGCCTTGCCGTTCATCCGCCTGTGGGCCTGTCTCATCTGGAGTCTGAATCGGCAAATTGCAAGTGGAATCGACCTGAAATGACTGATACAACCGTGCGCACACCACTCCTGCTCATGATCCTGGACGGCTGGGGCTACCGCGCCGAGCGCGAAAACAACGCGATCGCGCTGGCCGACACGCCCTGCTGGGACGAAATGTGGAGAAACGACCCCCACATCCTGATCGATACTTCGGGTGAATCGGTCGGTCTGCCCGAAGGCCAGATGGGCAATTCCGAGGTCGGCCACATGAACATCGGCGCCGGGCGCACCGTCTACCAGGATTTCAGCCGGATTTCCAAGGCGATCGAGGACGGCAGCTTCAGGGAAAACCCGGTGATCTGCGCCGCGATCGACGCCGCTTGCGCGAGCGGCTCAACCGTGCATGTCATGGGGCTGTTGTCCCCCGGCGGCGTCCACAGCCACGACGACCATCTGCTGGCGACCGTCCAACTCGCCGCGGAACGGGGGGCTCCCGGTATCGCCGTCCACGGTTTCCTGGACGGTCGCGACACACCGCCGCGAAGCGCGGAGCCTTCTCTGGGGCGCATGCAGGAACTGCTGGACTCCATCGCGGGCGCATCGTTCGCCACAATCAGCGGCCGTTACTACGCCATGGACCGTGACAAGCGCTGGAACCGGGTGGTCAGAGCCTACCGGGCCATCGCGTCAGCCCAGTCCGAATGGCGCGCGGAATCGGCACTACAGGCGCTGGAGCAGGCTTACGCCCGGGACGAGAACGACGAATTCGTACAACCCACCGTCATTGGCGACGCACCAGGCGTGAAGAACGGAGACGTGGTGATCTTCGCCAATTTCCGCGCGGACCGCGCCCGGGAATTGACCATGGCCTTCGTCAACGACCCCTTCGACGGGTTCGATCGGGAGCGTATCGAACTCGCGGACTTCGTGTGCATGACCGAATACATGGAGGGACTGCCCGTTTCGGTCGCTTTTCCACCCTCGGATCTGCCCCGGCTGTTCGGTGGCGAGCTGGCGGCCGCGGGGCTGCGCCAGCTGCGGATCGCGGAAACGGAAAAATACGCGCACGTGACGTTCTTTTTCAATGGCGGCGAGGAGACCCCATTCCCATTGGAGGAACGGGTGCTGATCCCCTCGCCGGACGTGGCCACCTATGACCTCCAACCTGAGATGAGCGCACCGGAATTGACCAAACGCCTGGTCGCCGCCATCCACTCCGGAGATTACGACGTGATCATCTGCAATGTCGCGAATCCGGACATGGTGGGCCATACCGGCAGCATCGAAGCGGCGATGCAAGCAGTCGTGGCTGTTGACCAGTGCCTCGCAGCGGTGCGCGATGCAATCGACAGTGTCGGCGGGGAAATGCTGATCACTGCGGACCACGGAAACGTCGAACAGATGAAAGACCCGCACAGCGGACAGAACCACACGGCGCACACGACAAACCGGGTTCCGTTTCTCTTCCACGGGCGGCCGGTTTCAATGAAGGAAAACGGTGCGCTGAAGGACATCGCACCGACCATGATGAAACTGCTGGGCCTGACCCAACCCGGGGAAATGACCGGCCACCCGCTGCTGGACTTCGAAGGTGGTCCGGCCTGAGACACTGAAATCCAGGCCATACATCGTCCCGGTGCTGCTCCTGATGTTGTTCACGCCGGCCTGTGGTTTCGCCACGGCCGATCGGGACCTGGAAAGGGACAAGGCGGAATCCCGGCTCGAGGAAGTGACCCGCGCAATCTCTGAACTCGGCAGGCGGCTGGATGCATCACGCGCCAGCCAGCGCAAGGAACAGCAACAACTCCGGGAGGTTGACCTGGACATCCAGGAGGCGAATCGCGAATACCGGGCGCTGGAGCAGCAACGCAGGGAGCACCTCGGGAAACTCGAAACGCTCAGGCGCCAGCGGGACGACTACCTGGACAGCCTGGATCAACAGCAGGATCAACTGGCGGAACAAATCCGCGCCGCCTACCGGGTGGGCGGCCAGTCCCGGATGAAGCTCGTTCTGAACCAGGACGATCCCACCCGGCTGGGCCGCCTGCTCGCTTACTACGATTACCTGAACCGGGCACAGGCCGAAAAGATTTCGGGTCTCCGGGAGGCGCTGGCCAAACTGGATGGAATGCAGCAATCCATCAACAGGGAACTGGACAGGATCGAACGTGTTCAAACGGAACAGCGCGCGGTACTGGAAGAGTTGAACCGGCAACGCGGTGAAAGGGAGGCCCTTTTGGCGCAACTGGCGGACCAGATCGACAGCGAATCCGTCCGCCTGGGGGAACTCGAGAAAAACCGGCGTGACCTGGAAGCCTTGCTGGAACGCCTGAGTGATGCGTTGGCCGACATTCCCGCGGATTTGGGCAGCCATGCCGGCGTGGCCCGCCAGAAAGGCCGTCTTCCGATGCCGGTCACGGGCCCGGTCCGGCACGCATACGGGCAGCGCCGGACGGGCGGCCTGCGCTGGCAGGGTTGGCTGATCGGCGTCGAGACAGGCGCCGAAGTCAGCGCGGTCGCCTACGGGCGGGTTGCGTTCGCGGACTGGCTCAGAGGGTACGGCCTGCTGATGATCATTGATCACGGCCAGGGGTACTTGAGCCTTTACGGGCATAATGAGAGCCTGTTGCGTGAGGCCGGTTCCTGGGTGGAAGCCGGGGAAATCATCAGTATCGTCGGCAGCAACCCCGGCAGCGGCCAGGGCCTGTACTTCGAATTGCGAAAGGATGGCAAGGCGGTGGACCCGGCCGCCTGGCTGATGAGATAAACGGCCCGGCCGACCGGGCGGGTGCATTAACATGGATGATTACAGATCATGACTTCAGAGATTTCAGCCAATGTGGGGTGGACGCGCAAGCTGCGGCTGCCGGCAGCGGGTTTCGCACTCCTGGCCCTGCTGGCGACGCAGACACCGGGTTTCGCACAGGACAGCGGCGAGGCGGCCACCGAGGATACGGAACGCACCCAGGCGCAGCTCACGCTGGACGACATGCGGACCTTCACCGACGTGTTCAACCAGGCGCGCAGAAACTATGTCGAAGACGTCGACGACCGCACCCTGCTGGAATCCGCAATCCGCGGCATGCTTCACGAACTGGACCCGCATTCCAGTTACCTGCCCGCCAGGGAATACGAAGAACTCAACGATGCGGCCCTCGGCCGCTACAGCGGTATCGGCGTGGATGTGCGCGCCCGCGAGGGCAAACTCGAAGTCAACGCCATCATCAACGACAGTCCGGCGGACCAGGCCGGCATGAACCCGGGTGACGTCATTACCTCAATAAACGACCGGCCCATCAAGGGTAGAAATCTGCCCGAGGCAATGGATGAACTGCTGGGCGAACCGGAAACCGAGGTGGTCCTGACGGTGCTGCCGCCGGACGGCGAAGAACGCGAGGTCACCATCGTCCGGAGATACATCCAGATTCCGACGATGACTTTCGAATTGCTCGACGATGCATACGGATACTTCAAGATGACGCAGTTCCACAAGGACAGCGCCGATGAACTGGAAGCGGCGCTCGAATCCATTCGCAGCGATGGCATCGAAATGGAGGCCCTGATCGTCGATTTGAGGGACAACCCGGGCGGCGTTCTGCAGCAGGCGATTGCGATGGCCGACGGATTCCTGGATGACGGGGTTATCCTTTCGACCCGTGGCCGGAATTCGACCATGCAGATGGAGTTTACAGCCGAACCCGGACAGTGGCTTCCCGGCATGCCATTGATGATACTCGTGGATCGTGGAACGGCATCCGCGTCCGAGGTGGTCGCCGGCGCGCTGCAGGACCACGGCCGGGCCGTGATCGCGGGGGAACGCACCTTCGGAAAGGGTTCGGTGCAATCCGTGCTGCCCTTGCGCAACGGCGGGGGCATCAAGCTGACGACCGCTCGCTACTACACCCCTTCCGGGCGCTCGATCCAGGCAGAAGGCATCGAGCCGGACGTGCTTCTCGAATGGGAACTGCCTGCCGACCGCGAAGATGACAGGATTCGCGAAAGCGACCTGGATCGGCATCTGGGCAGCGAAGCCGAAGGCGCGGAGGGGCAATCGGGGGAAACGTCACCGCTGGTGCGGGATTTTCCGCTGGACGAAGTGCTGGCCGCCCTCAGACAGGCCGGGATCATCAAATCGGGCTAATCAGATCGGGCTAATCAGAAACTGAACGGCCCTGGGGCTGTACCGGGAACGGAGTCACCTTTTCACCGGACTCGCTGTCGCGGATCAGGCACTGGCCGCGTTCTTCGACTTCCTCGACGCGCAGCACGGTCTGTATCGGCAGGTGAAGCACGCGGGCGTTTTTGAATTCTTCGCGCATTTTCTCTTCCGTCGGGTCGACCACCAGGCCTTCCGTGGTGTCGAAGACCAGGTCGGATACTTCCACGAAACCCCACAGGCCGCTCGAAGTCACGCCTTTGCTGAACAGCTCGTATACCTTGCCGTTATTCAGAAAGATGATTTTGTATAGCCGTTTTTCCGACATGTTGTCCGTGTCCGTTGACCGTTCAATTATAGCCTGATCTGCGCCATGGCCCGGGCCACCAGCGCAAAGCTGAGGCCCAGTGCGAATCCGGCGAGGTGGGTCCACCAGGCCACCGCCCCATTTATGGGGCCAAAAGCGGTATAAAGCAACTGCAGGGTGAACCAGGAACCGATCACCAGGATGGCGGGCACGCGCGCGAATTGCAGATACAGGCCCAGTGGCAGGAACAAACCGATACGGCGGCCCGGGAACAGGCCGAGGTACGCGCCGACTACGGCGGAAATCGCCCCGCTTGCGCCGATGATCGGGGTATCGAGTTGCGGCACCCGCAAGGCCACGATAACGTTCGACAGCGCCCCGCCCAGAAGGAAAACCAGGAGAATCCCGATCGGGCCGAGACGCTGCTCGACCTTGATCCCGAAAACCCAGAGATACACCAGGTTGCCCAGCAGGTGCAGCCAGCTGGCGTGGATGAACAACGAGGAAATGACTGCGAGCGCGGACAGCTGCCACCAGGCGGACGGGGGCTCGTCAAGCAGCGCCGAAAGCGTGGAGGGCTGCATACCGCCGATGTCGATCATCGCCTGCTGCATCAGTGGGTTGAGCCCGGAGTAAATCAACAACGAGAGCAGGCAGACCAGGCTGATGCTGATCGTCACGAAAGGCGGATGCGGTGGGTTCTCCGACCAATTCGTGACGATCCCGTTGGTCACGCGATCATCCCTTCACGAGAAAGCGATAGTTCCTGTAGAGGAAAACAGCTCCGTCCCTGCGGATCTCTTCCAGGACCAGGCCGCTCTGTAATTCGTCTTTCTCGACCAGGCGCATGCCGTCGGCCAGCAGGAACCGGTCCTCGGGGCTTTCCGCGTAGACCAGAACCGTGATCCGGAGTTCAGGCAGGCTGTCCCGCACACCCTGGGGAAGCTCCCAGTAACTGATGGGGTCCGGGACCTGTCTTGCCATGCGTGAGCGGCGTGGTCTGGCCGCGGGTTCGGCTGCAGCATTTTTGGCGATTCCGTTTTCCGCAGCCGGCGGAATTTCCGGGCGGGTCTCGATCTCGGAGCGCGCGGCAGGCCGCGTCCTGGTTTCCTGCGAAGGGTCCGCCTTGAAATTGTTGAACGACTGACCCAGCCGGTCTTTGGCCTGCTCGTTTGCCCGTGCCGCGTAGGTCGGCGGCAGGGACGTTCCGGCCTCGTCGCCGTCCTGACCCTGGAAATTCTCGGTCGGCGTTCGTGGCCTCTGTGATGACGGCGTTGCGGTGGGCTGTTCTGCCGATTCGGCTGCCGATTCCGCGGCCATCGAGACGACCTCGCCGGAGCCGTCCGTCCCCGGTGGGCGGATTTGCTGCCAGCCGAACCAGGCCATGATACCGGCGCTGACCACCAGCAGTGCGAGCGGAATCCAGTGATTCAGCCCGCCTGGTGTGTATTGGGGCTCCATGCCGGTATCGAGCGTCGGTGTTTCCCCCAGTCGACGCTGCCGTTCGGATTTTTTAAGGGCTTCCAGAAGAATAGACATGGATTACGACCTCTACCCGCTGTCCAGGATCAACCGCGGGCGGGTGATGGTGGGGGCCAGGAGGTATATGAGCGTGTTCGGCCCTACGATTCCGTCCGCATCGAGGCCGTTGCGCCTCTGGAAGGCCATCAGCCAGGATTCGAATCCCGAATCGAAGACGTTTCCACCACTCCAAGACGGATCGGCGTATTCCGCCATTTCCATCACGATATCGACCGCTGCTCCCGACTCGCCTCGGCTGATCTGGCGCGGCCAGTCGGCAGCCTGTGGCCAGGCGACGATGTATTCCCCGAGCCAGCGCTTTTCGACCGCTGTCCGAGCCACCTCGATCACGCCGTCTCCGCCCCCGACGAGCAGTCCTTCGTCGGAAAATCCCCGGAGCAGAAGCAGCCTGGGATTCTCATCCTGGATGACCAGAATGACCGGCAGGCCGAGATTTCTTATCCGTAACCAATTCCCCTGCTCGCGCAGGCAGGCGTAGCCCGTACCGCTTGTCCCGTCACAGGCCGACGCGATGGCATTCGCATCGCCGCTGTCTTGCCAAAGCTCCGCGAAAGAATGCCATGCCTGGCCGTGCTGCCGGTCCAACCAGTCAGGATCCAGGCTCACCGGCAGTGCCGGCCCGGGCGCCGCCTCCACTGCGTAGGCACCTACCGGAAGGGGCTCGACGACCGCCTGTTCCTGACCGGGAACCGGTGTCTGCAACGCGGGCTGCGGAACCGGACCCGGATTCGCAACAGCCGCGGTCTCTTCGGGAACCTCGGGACGCAGGCGATCCAACAGTGGATCACCCCACATCAGCAGGCTCACCAGGGCCAGAACCGCGATCGATGCCGTCGCAACCACAGCCGGCCAGGGATTGGAACGCACCCGGTCTTCGCTGGGCTGCACCTCGTTGGCGGCGGCATGCACCAGGGCAGCCGTGACATTCGCGGACTCCCTGGCGTACGCGCCGGCCAGGGCGCGATCGGCGATGATGTTGATCAGCCGGGGTACACCTGCTGACCGTCGGTAAAGGGCATTCATGGCCGAGCGGCGGAAAGGATTACGCTGCGCGCCGGCCACCTGCATGCGGTGTTGCACGTAAGCCAGCGAATCCTTGCGGTCCAGCGGCGCCAGGTGATAGCGGGCCGTGATACGTTGCGAGAGCTGGCGCAAATTCTGCCTCTGCAGGAGTTGCCGGAGTTCGGGTTGCCCCAGCAGCACGATCTGGAGCAATTTTTCCTTGGCCGTTTCCAGGTTGGTCAGCAGGCGGACCTGCTCCAGGGCCTCGGGGCTGAGGTTCTGCGCCTCGTCGATCATGACCACGACGTGCTTTCCGCGGGCATGCTGCTCGAGCAGGTAGCGGTTCAGCGCATCCACCATCAATTTACTGCTGCCGGCTATATCCCCGGTTTCCAGGCCGAGTTCCTCGCAAACCGTGGCCAGCAGCTCACGCGGCGTCAGCAGGGGATTCAGCACGAGCGCGACCTGGGTATCCTCGGGCACCTGTTCGAGCAGGCAGCGGCAAATCGTGGTCTTGCCGGTACCCACTTCACCGGTCAGCTGAACGAACCCGCCGGCGCCGCCCTGCCCCACGCCGTACAACAGGTGCGCAAGCGCATCGCGATGGGCGGGGCTCAGGTAGACGAACGCCGGATCCGGCGTGATCGCGAATGGCGCTTCGTTCAATCCAAAAAACTGCAGGTACAAGTCTTTAATCTCTCTTCAGTCGTCCAGTTCAAGCAGCACGGCATTGCCCCCCACGGCCGCCGTGTTGACGGTCAGCGTGCGTTCCGTGGCGAAACGCAGCATGTAATGTGGACCACCCGCTTTCGGTCCGGTTCCGGACAATCGTTCGCCTCCGAAAGGCTGCACGCCGACCACGGCGCCGATCATGTTCCGGTTAATGTAACAATTTCCGGCCAGTATACGGCTGGAAATGTACTGCTGCGTGTGGTCGATGCGGCTGTGCACGCCCACTGTCAGGCCATAGCCGGTGCCGTTGATGTCATCGATGACACGTTCGAGATCACGGGCCCGGTAGCGCACCACGTGCAGCACCGGACCGAACACTTCCTCTTCCAGCGTTCGGATCGAATCGATCTCGAAGGCGCAGGGCGCCATGAAATGGCCCGACAGCGCCGGGTTGACCGGGGCCTTGGCGATCAGCCTGAACTCGCGCTCCATGCGGTTGGCGTGCTCGCGAAGTTCCTCCAGCGCTCGGCCGTCGATCACCGGGCCTATATCGGTGCTCAGCAGTTTCGGATCGCCGATGACCAGTTCCTGCATCGCTCCAGCCAGCAGTTCCATGGTGTGGTCGGCGACATCGTCCTGGACGAACAGGACACGCAGCGCTGAGCAGCGCTGTCCGGCGCTGTGAAAGGCGCTGCGGATCACATCCTGCACCACCTGTTCCGGCAACGCCGAACTGTCGACCAGCATCGCGTTCTGCCCACCTGTTTCGGCGATCATCGCGGCCAGCGGCGCATTGCGTTCAGCCAGGCTGCGGTTGATCCGGAACGCAGTATCCATGGAGCCCGTCAGCGCCACGCCGTCCAGCCGCGGGTCTGAAGTCAGCCTGGGGCCGACCACGGATCCCCTTCCCGGGGTGAACTGCAGGGCCGCGCGGGGAATTCCTGCGCGGTGCATCGCCTTGACGGCAAGCGCGGCCACCGCCGGCGTCTGGTCCGCCGGCTTGGCGAGCACGGTATTGCCCGCCGCCAGGGCAGCGCTGACCTGGCCGGTGAAGATGGCCAGCGGGAAATTCCAGGGGCTGATGCAGGCGAAAACACCCTTGCCGTGAAGGCTCAGCTCGTTGCGTTCGCCGGTGGGTCCGGGGAGCAGGGCCGGCACGTCGAATTTTTTCCGGGCCTGTAGCGCATAGTAGCGGAGGAAATCGACCGCTTCGCGGATTTCCGAGATCGCATCGTGGGCCGTTTTGCCCGCTTCCCTGGCCAGCACGGCCATGAACTCGGGGAAATCAGCCTCCATCAGCTCCGCGGCACGTTCCAGCATCGCTGCGCGCTCGCTGCCCGGCGTGCGGTCCCAATCCGTGGCGAAGGCGTGCGCGTCTTCCATCGCTCCGTCCAGTTCTTCCAGGCTGCTGTACCGCACGGTGCCGATCCGGTCGTTCAGGTCAGCCGGGTTGATGTTGTCCTTGACCTGTTCTCCCTTTCCTTCGAGCTTCCGCGCCAGCAGGGGCTCGACATCCCATTGCCGGCCGGCGTAGGGCTGCATGCGCTCGGCCAGGCGGGCTACCTGGCTTTCATTGGCCAGGTTGAAACCGGACGAATTGGTCCGTTCGGCGCCGTAGAGCGCCGCGGGCAGCGGGATGGCCGGATGGCTGACCGGGTCTGCGGCGACCACCTTGCGGATCGGGTTTTCCACAACTTTTTCAACGGGGAGCGAATCGTCCACGATGCGGTTGACGAAGGAGGTATTTGAGCCGTTTTCCAGCAGGCGTCGGACCAGGTAAGGCAGCAGGTCTTCATGGCTGCCCACTGGCGCGTAGACCCGGCAGGCGTGGCGATAGCCCTCCTGGCTCATGACGATGCCGTACAGGTCTTCGCCCATGCCATGCAGGCGCTGGAATTCGTAGTCGAGCCGGTCCCCCGCCAGTTCGGTCACGGCGGCGATGGTGTGGGCGTTGTGCGTGGCGAATTGCGGGTAGAACGCTTCGCGCCTGGCCAGCACCTTCCTCGCGGCCGCAATGTATGAAACGTCGGTATTCGCCTTGCGCGTGAAAACGGGATAGCCCTGGAAACCCTCGACCTGGGCATGTTTTATTTCCGCGTCCCAGTAAGCCCCCTTGACGAGTCGGATCGGGATGCGCTGACCGGTTTCCACGGAAACCTCGGTCAGCAGGTCGATCACTGCGAGGGCCCGCTTCTGATAGGTCTGCAGCGCCAGGCCGAACCCGTTCCAGCCGGCCAGCGAGGGATCGCGGATCGCTGCGCAGAACACGTCCAGGGTCAGCATCAGCCGGTCCGCCTCTTCGGTATCCACGGTAAGCGCCATGCGATTGGCCATGGCCAGTTGCGCCAGTTCCACGAGCCTGGGAACCAGTTCGTGCATCACGCGTGCTTTCTGGGCGACCTCGAACCTCGGGTGCAGGGCGGACAGTTTCACCGAGATGCTCGGTGAGGCGAAGATGTCGTGCGGCCGTTCCCTGTCGCCAATCGCGAGGATGCCCGCCGTATAGGACTCCATGTAGCGGTCGGAATCGGCGGTGGTCAGCGCGGCCTCGCCGAGCATGTCGAAAGAATGCCGGTAGATCCGGTTCTTCTTCTGTTCCGAGCGGTCCAAAGCCTCCTCGATGTTCCGCCCCATCACGTACTGGTGGCCCATGATTTTCATGGCCTGACGGATGGCGGTGCGAACCACGGGTTCGCCGCTGCGGTTGACCAGCCGTTTCAGTGTCGATTTGAAATTCTTCTGCGAGGATTCAGACAGGGCCACCAGCTTACCCGTCAGCATCAGCCCCCAGGTCGAGGCGTTCACCAGCACCGAAGAACTCCTGCCGAGGTGGGACTCCCAGTCGGCGTCTCCCAGCTTGTCGGCAATCAGCTTTTCGGCGGTTTCGTCGTCCGGAATGCGCAGCAGCGCCTCCGCCAGGCACATCAGGATGACGCCTTCTTCGGAAGACAGGTCGTATTCCTGCATGAATGCGTCCAGCAGGCCCCTTTCGTCCCGCTTGGAGCGCACGGCTTCCACCAGCGAGCGGGCCCGTTCATCGGTGGCCTCCTCTGCTTCCGGACCCAGGCGGGTCTGCTCGAGCAGCGCCCGCACCGTGTCCGCCTCATCGGCGTGCCAGGCTTTGTCGATGACGCTCCTGAAGTTGTTTTCCGGGGCGGATTCGGAAACAAGAAAATCGAAAGCTCGGCGCTCGTTCACCTCGCGTTCTCCCTTGTGTCTTGAAAGCTGTTGCAAGTTTACTCTCCGGACGCGGGCATGGAAACTCACGTCGAAATTTTTAAGCTTCATCTTGCCCATGACTTGATAGGACGGATACAATTAGCGGCTTGGCGTGGCTTCCGTCATTTTGCGGGGCGGATACACCGGATTTCCATGATCCTGACGTGGCAGAGTTCTGACGGAACGAGAGCAAGTATCCAGGCCAGGGGGAATTTTTCCCTGGACGCCGGCGGCATGGCCGTGCTGCTGCTGGCCCTGGCGGTCGTGAGCCTGTTTCTTGCAGGCCTCCTGGCAATCCAGGGTTACTGGCCGATCCTGCTGATCGCGGTCATTCAGCTCGCCCTGGTGGGATGGATTCTGGTCACTGCATGGAAACGGGCCTGGGTGTCGGAAGTTATTGAAATCAGTTCGGAAAAAATTTCAATAACCCATCAGAGACACAAAACTGTGCGCCAATACGAACTCGAAACCGCCTGGGCGGTGATCGAGCTGAAACAACCTGAGATTGCCTGGTACAGCCCGCGGGTTCGATTGCGGTCAGGCCTGCAGGCAGTGGAGCTGGGTTCGTTTCTGACGAGTGAGGAAAAGCATCAACTGGTACAGCATTTGAGAAGTGCGATTGAAAAACACAGCGTCCTGAAAGGCGCGATCAATCTCTGAGGACCGGAAATCCAATGAAGAAACAAAACACTTTCATTGTCGTAGCAGCGGTTACCGCGGCCGTCATCGCCGCTTTCTGGCTATTGCTCGCTGCGCCCGCTTATACCGGGAATGAAATCAACATGCCCAGGGGGGTCACGGCCCAGTCCATGCTCAGCTACCAGCTGCACATGATCATTCTCTGGGTATGCGTGATCATCGGCGTGATCGTGTTCAGCGCCATGTTCGTTTCCATCGTGCTGCATCGCAAATCAAAAGGGCACGAAGCCGCGCAATTCACGCACAGCACCCGGGCGGAAATCGTCTGGACCATTATCCCGGTTCTGATCCTCGTGGCGATGGCCGTGCCGGCGACCACGGCGCTGGTCAACATGGAAATTGCGCCCGAAACCGAAATGACGATCAAGATCACCGGTTTCCAGTGGCGCTGGAAGTACGACTATGTGGAAGACGACATCCAATTCATTTCCTCGCTGGACGCCACTTCCAACGCGGCCCGCCAGCTGGCTTCCGGCTTCGATCCGTCGACCGTCGAGAACTATTTGCTGGAAGTGGACAAGCCCCTGGTGCTGCCCGCCAACACCAAGATCAAGTTCCTGATCACGGCCGACGACGTGATCCATTCCTGGTGGGTCCCGGCCCTGGGCTGGAAACGCGACGCCGTGCCCGGATTCGTCAACGAAGCCTGGACAGAAGTCCTGGAGCCCGGCGTCTACCGCGGCCAGTGCGCGGAACTCTGCGGCAAAGACCACGGCTTCATGCCGATCGTGCTGAACGTGCTGCCGAAGGATGAATACCGCAGCTGGGTCAAAAAGCAGCAACGGGAGATGGCGCACGAGGCTTCTGAGATCGAACGCCAGTGGTCCCGTGAAGAACTGATGACACTCGGCGAAAACGTTTATGCGGCACAATGCGCAACCTGCCACCAGGCGGACGGCCAGGGCCTGGCGCCCGCCTTCCCGCCGCTGACCGGAAGCGGCGTCACCACCGGGCCGCTGGACGACCATATCGATATCGTCCTCAACGGGCGCGAGGGTACGGCCATGCAGGCCTGGGGCGAGATGCTGACCGAATCGGACATCGCAGCCGCCCTGACCTACACTCGCAACGCTTTTGGAAATGAAACCGGCGACGTGGTGCAGCCACAGACCATCGCCCGCATCAAGAACGGTTAACGCAAACAGGAATTGACCCATGAGTATCGATCAAGCTCATAGCCACGACACGCATCACGACGATCACCACGACCACGCCCCCACGGGCTTCCTGGACCGCTGGCTGTTCACCACCAACCACAAGGACATCGGTACGCTGTACCTGGTGTTCTCGCTGCTGATGTTCTTCATCGGCGGAAGCATGGCCCTGGTGATCCGCGCCGAGCTGTTCATGCCGGGGCTGCAACTGGTCGAGCCGGAATTTTTCAACCAGATGACCACCATGCACGCGCTGGTCATGGTATTCGGCGCCGTCATGCCGGCCTGGGTGGGCTTCGCCAACTGGATGATCCCGATGATGATCGGCGCGCCCGACATGGCCCTGCCCCGGATGAATAACTGGAGCTTCTGGATTCTGCCGTTCGCTTTCACCATGCTGCTGAGCACGCTGTTCATGGATTCCGGCGGCCCCGCTGCGGGCTGGACCCTCTACCCGCCGCTGAGCCTTCAGGGCGGGCAGAGTTTCGCCTTCGTGGTATTCGCTATCCACATGATGGGGATTTCCTCGATCATGGGGTCGATCAATGTCATCGCGACGATCCTGAACATGCGCGCACCGGGCCTGACCCTGCTGAAAATGCCGCTGTTCGTCTGGACCTGGCTGATCACGGCGTACCTGCTGATCGCCGTCATGCCGGTGCTGGCCGGCGCGGTGACCATGCTGCTGACGGACCATTTCTTCGGCACCAGCTTCTTCAACGCGGCGGGCGGCGGCGACCCGGTCATGTTCCAGCACATATTCTGGTTCTTCGGACACCCCGAGGTGTACATCATGATCCTGCCCGCTTTCGGCGTGGTTTCCGAAATCATTCCGACCTTCGCGCGCAAGCCGCTGTTCGGCTACGCGGCCATGGTCTATGCAACAGCGAGTATCGCGTTCCTCTCGTTCATCGTCTGGGCCCACCACATGTTCACGGTGGGCATGCCGCTGACGGGCGAGCTGTTCTTCATGTATGCGACCATGCTGATCGCGGTGCCGACCGGTGTGAAGGTATTTAACTGGGTCAGCACCATGTGGAGGGGCTCGATGACGTTCGAAACCCCCATGCTGTTCGCCATTGGCTTCGTCGTGCTGTTCACGATCGGTGGACTTTCGGGGCTGATGCTGGCCATCGCCGCCGTCGACCTGCAATACCACGACACTTACTTCGTGGTAGCCCACTTCCATTACGTGCTGGTGCCGGGCGCCGTGTTCGCCCTGATGGCGGGAACCTACTACTGGCTGCCGAAATGGACCGGGCAGATGTATTCGGAGAAGTGGGGCAAAATCCATTTCTGGATATCCGCGATCTCGGTGAACATCCTGTTCTTCCCACAACACTATCTCGGCCTGGCGGGCATGCCGCGCCGCATCCCCGACTATTCCACGCAGTTCGCCGATTTCAACATGATCTCTTCGATCGGCGGCTTCATATTCGGCGTCTCGCAGCTCATCTTCGTGGGCGTGATCGTCCACTGCGTGTACAAGAGCCGCAAGGCTGCGGCCGGCCGGGTCTGGGAAGGCGCCAAGGGCCTGGAGTGGACGCTGTCTTCGCCGCCGCCCTACCATTCTTTCAATGCGCCCCCGGTGATCGATTCAACCACGATCGCACACGCAGACGAGACGCACTGAGCGGCCGATGGAAATGGCGCAACGCGACGACATCAGTGAACGCCGGGGCCGGGCAGTGAGGACTGCCTGGGTGCTGGCTTTCATTGCGGCCTCGATTTTCATCGCTTTCATTCTGTCCGGGGTGCTGGGTGACTGATATGAATGACGCCGGGCAGATGGGGAACGGGCACTCACACTTCAGGCTGGTGCGCAAACTGGTGCTCGTCTCGGTGGGCATGTTCGGTTTCGGATTCGCCATGTGGCCCCTGTACAACGTCTTCTGCGACCTCACCGGACTGGGCGGGCGCGGGGTCAAGGTGGTCGAGGACGCCGGCGACGTTGCAATCTCCGACCGACAGATAAAGATCCGTTTCGACGCCACTGTCAATTCCGCGCTGCCCTGGGATTTCGAGGCAGTGGACAAAGTCATGCAGGTCACCCTGGGCGAAATGAGCGAGGCCTGGTACCTGGCCTCGAACCCGAGAGACGAAGCCATCACCGGCCGGGCGATCTTCAACGTGACCCCGCCCGAGGCGAGCCTGTATTTCGTCAAGACCGAATGCTTCTGCTTTACCGAACAGGTTCTGCAGGCGAAAGAAAGCCGGGAAATGCCGGTGTATTACTTCATCCAGCCGGATTTACCCGAACACATAAAGGAAATTACCTTGTCCTACACCTTTTTCCGGGATGAGAATGCCGAGGCCGTCTCACTGGCCGCCGGCAGCGACTCATCGGATTGAGTTGGCGGGCAAAGAGGAGTTACGAGGCTAAGCAATGGCACATCACTCTGACGATACCTATTACGTACCACACGGAACCAAGTGGCCGATCATCGGCTCGATCGGAATGATTACCATGCTGTCCAGCGCGGCATTCTGGGTGAATGGTTCATCGACCGCGCCGTGGACATTCCTGATCGGCACCCTGATCATCATTTACATGATGTTCGGCTGGTTCGGCGAAGTGATCCGGGAAAGCGAGTCCGGCCTGTACAACGCCCAGGTGGATACCTCGTTCCGCATGGGAATGATGTGGTTCATATTTTCCGAGGTCATGTTCTTCGCCGTGTTTTTCGGCGCCTTGTTCTACGCCCGGATGTTCGCGGTGCCCTGGCTGGGCGGCGAAGGAACAGGGGCGGCCACCAACGAAATTCTGTGGCAGGGATACCAGGCGGTGTGGCCGACTGCGGGCCCGGCCGACGTGGGCGGTTCCTTCCAGACGATTCCGGCCTTCGGCGTACCGTTCCTCAACACGATGATCCTGCTGCTGTCCGGCGTTACCGTAACGCTGGCGCATCATGCGCTCAAGAAGGATAACCGGCAGGCCCTGGTCGCCTGGCTGCTGGCGACGGTACTCCTGGGTTTCCTCTTCGTATTTTTTCAGATCGAGGAATACAAAGAGGCCTACCAGCACCTTGGCCTGACGCTGGGTTCAGGAATTTACGGATCGACGTTTTTCATGCTGACGGGCTTTCACGGGATGCACGTCACGCTGGGCGCCATCATGCTCACGGTAATCGCCATCCGCAGCATGCGCGGGCACTTCAGGCCGCAACACCATTTCGGGTTCGAGGCCGTCGCCTGGTACTGGCACTTCGTTGACGTCGTCTGGCTGGGCCTGTTTATTTTCGTGTACGTCTATTGACCGGCGGCGTGCCGAAATTCCGGTCACGCCGGGTATGGAAACTGTTCTTTATGAAGCCCGCTGGTCGCGGGCTTCCCGTCATTGGGAATCCGAGGGCTGTTCCTTCATCTGCAGGCCGACGGGGCCTTGCCTGGGTTCGATCCAGCCCATCTGGTAGGCCGCCCAGAGAAACAGGAAAAGAACGAGAGAAAGGCCGATACGCCAGGTCAGGCGCTTGACCATCCGGTCTCCTTCGCCATGATCCCTCACCAGGAAAATCAGGGCGGAACCGAGACTGTAAAGAATGACCAGGATGAACAGGATGATTAGTATGTTTAAAGCCATGATTGCCTCGATCCGCGGTTATTGTTTGTCCAATTATAGCCAATTGACCTCACAACGAGTGGAACCCGGATGTTTTTCAAAACGTCACTCGGCCTGACGCTGCTGCTGTTGGTCCCCGTTTTGGTCTTCGGCCGCCTGGGACTGTGGCAACTGGAGCGCAAGGCAGAGAAGGAACAAATGTTCGAGGCGTTCGAATACGCCGCGTTCATGCCGGTCGAGCAGGCCATGCTGCGCGAGGAGCTTTTTGCCCGCGTGGAAGCGTCAGGCCGCTACGACGCCTCGCGCCATATCCTGCTGGACAACAAGATCCTGGAAGGGCGCGCCGGCGTGCATGTCCTGACCCCGTTTTACCTGCGGGACGGCACCGTGGTGCTGGTCAACCGGGGCTGGCTGCCGATGGCTGCCGACCGCCTCACTTATCCGGCCGTCCCCACCAGCGAAGCGGCCAGGAGTATCAGGGGCCGCCTGAACGTCATTCCCACCGACGGACTCAGGATCGGCGAGGCGGATGTCCTGGAAGCAACACGCTGGCCGCAACTCGTCACCTGGCTCGATCCCGACCTGATCGGGAACGCGCTGGGCGAGCGACTGGCGCCCTGGCTCGTACAACTCGACGCCGGCGACCCGACGGGTTTCGAAGGCAGGCACTGGAGAGCGGCCGTCATGGGCCCCGAGGTTCACGGCGCCTACGCTTTTCAGTGGTTTTCCCTCATGGCCGCAGCATTCATCATCTGGCTGGTGCTGGGATTTCGGCGTGCCCGCCAGCAGGCTGGCCAAAACTGAGCGGGAGCCAAAGAACATGAACATCAGACTTTCATCCCGAGCCACGCTGCTGGTCATCGCCGCCCTGTTCGTCCTGCCTCTGGTCCTGGCGTGGCTGATGTACAGCGGAACCATCGAATTCAAACCCGCATCCGGCCGGAACCTGGGGACACTGGTCCAGCCGCCCATTCCGGTCGACTGGGAAAATGACTTCGAGCCGATAGCGATGGACACTGAAGCGGCCGGCCCGGAAACCCTGGAAGGACACTGGGTCGTCCTGCACGTGGTTCCGCCGGTCTGTGCATCGCCCTGCCTGGAGGCGCTAAAAGGCCTGAGACAGGTTCACAAGGCATCCGGGAAAGATCAGCGCAGGATCCGGATTGCATTGCTTCTCCGAAAGCCGCATGTGCCGGAAAACATCAGCGAGATCCAGGAACTGTACCCGCTGTTCCAACTGGTCCAAAGTCCGGGCGGAGATTTGTGGCGTCAGCTCGAACGGATCGCCGCGGGCTTTTCCCACACCGAAGACGACAGCAGTTACCTGATCGATCCCATAGGCAATATAATGATGTTTTACGAAGCCGGATCCGATCCGAACCACCTGAAAAAAGATCTGAAACGGCTGCTTACTTGGTCAAAACTGGACAAATAACAATGAACCACGCCCTGCACCGCATGGCGGTGATCGCGGCCTTCGTCGCCTTTGTCGTCATTGTACTGGGAGCCTACGTGCGTCTCTCGCACGCAGGACTCGGATGCCCGGATTGGCCCGGATGTTACGGTCAGCTGACCTGGCCGGCAGAGGCCGCAGAGGTCGAGAAGGCCACGGCGGCTTTCCCCGAGCGTCCCGTGGAAAGCGCGAAAGCCTGGAAGGAGATGGTGCATCGCTACCTGGCCGGCATACTGGTGCTGCTGGTGCTTGCGATCAACCTCCTTGCCTGGAAATCCCGTTCTGCCCCCAGGGGCGTGCGCGCACTGGCTTTGGGGCTGTTGGTTCTGATCCTGTTCCAGGCCGCGCTGGGCATGTGGACCGTCACGCTGAAACTGCTTCCCGTCGTGGTCATGGGGCATCTGATGGGTGGACTGGCGACTTTTGGATTGCTCTGTTGGCTGGCCTGGAAAACAGCCCCAACACCGCTCGGTGGGTCCAGCGGCTCGTATAGGCCGTTCAGGACCATGATCGTGGCCGGACTGGCGGTTCTGGTCATTCAACTCGCCCTCGGTGGCTGGACCAGCGCCAATTACTCGGCGCTGGCCTGTCCGGATTTCCCGACCTGCCAGGGACAATGGTGGCCGAATACCGACTTCGGCGACGGTTTTGTCCTCTGGCGTGAAATTGGTGTCGACTACGAAGGCGGCGTTCTGGACCTGCCAGCCCGAACGGCCATTCACATGGCACACCGCGTGGGTGCGCTCGTAACGCTTGTTCTTCTGGGCGTGCTCGCTCTGAGTTTGCTGCGGAGCCCGGCCTGCCGGAAGGGCGGCTCCCTGCTCGGCGTCGTGCTATTGGCGCAGATCACGCTGGGCATCCTGAACATCGTGCTGTACCTGCAACTGCCCAACGCGGTGGCGCACAACGCCACGGGCGCTCTTCTGCTCGCGGTGATGCTCTGGCTGTTTAAGCAGTCGAGCCTGCGTTCGGATTGACCGCATGGCGTCGCATTTTGGACATTACTTTGAACTGTGCAAGCCGCGGGTCGTGGCCCTGATCGTCTTCACGGCGATCGTGGGCATGTTCCTGGCCGTTCCCGGCTGGCCGCCGGCAAGCGCGCTGATCGCCGGGACGGTCGGCATCGCACTGGCTGCGTCGTCGGCGGCGGCGATCAACCACTTGCTGGACCAGCGCATCGACGCCGTGATGGCCCGAACGCGCAACCGCCCCCTGCCGACCGGTCAGTTGAGCACCACCCAGGTGCTGACTTTCGCCTTCATCCTGTGTGTCGCCTCGATGGCGACCCTGGTCTTCTGGGTCAACGCTCTGACCGCGATTCTGACCTTTGCTTCGCTGATCGGCTACGCCATTATCTACACCGTCTGGCTGAAGCGCGCGACGCCCCAGAACATCGTTATCGGCGGTGCCGCGGGTGCTGCTCCGCCGGTGCTCGGCTGGACCGCCGTGACCGGGGCGGTCGATCACAATGCCCTGATACTGTTCCTGATCATCTACGTGTGGACGCCACCTCATTTCTGGGCGCTGGCGATTCACCGGCGACGGGATTACGCCTCCGTCGGCATTCCGATGCTGCCGGTGACGCACGGGGTCCGATTCACTCGCTGGCACATACTCTTCTATACGATCCTGCTGGTCATCGTGACCACGATGCCTTTCCTGACTGGCATGAGTGGCCCGTTCTACCTGGCGGGCGTGACGGTATTGAACCTCGGCTTCCTCTGGTACGCGATGCGCCTGCTCAGGGAGAACGACGAGACGCTCCCGATGCAGACATTCGGCTATTCCATCATTTACCTGATGGTACTGTTTGTATTCCTGCTGGCGGACCACTATCTACAGATGATCCTGACGTACCTGGCGCGGGGCAGGTAGTCCCCGGGCAGGAGCCCGGAACACCATCGTGCACCGGTCATGGTCATTGCGGAGAATAAGCAGCATGAGCAATAAAACGGACACTTTCGCGGAAGAATCCCCACTGTATGCGCTGGAAGACCACGGCGAATTCATCACCCGGCATATCGGTCCGCGGGAAGAAGACGTGAAGCATATGCTGGGGCAGATCGGCCTGTCGTCACTGGATGATCTGATCGCCGGAACGCTGCCGCCGTCCATCCAGATCGACGAACCCCTGGACCTCCCCGAACCCATGAGCGAAATCCGGGCGCTGGCCAGGTTGCGGGAGAAGGCGAAACGCAACCGCATTAAGCACAACATGATCGGCCTGGGCTACCACGAGACCATTCTTCCCGCGGTCATTCAGCGCAATGTGCTCGAAAACCCGGGTTGGTACACCGCCTACACGCCTTACCAGGCGGAGATTTCCCAGGGGCGCCTGGAAGCCCTGCTCAATTTCCAGCAGATGGTCAGCGACCTGACCGGCATGCCCATCGCCAATGCTTCCCTTCTGGACGAGGCCACCGCGGCGGCCGAAGCGATGACCATGCTGCAGCGGGTCAACCGCAAATCACGCTCCCGGCGATTCCTGGTCGACCGGGCCGTCCTTCCCCAGACCCTGGACGTGGTGGAGAACCGGGCCCGTTATTTCGGCATCGAAGTCGTGGTGGCCGATCCGGAGGAAAGGCTTGCCGACGGCGAATACTTCGGAGTTCTGCTCCAGTACCCCGGCTCGGACGGTTCGGTGCGGGATCATGGCGAATTGATTTCCAGCGCGCATCAGAACGGCGCGCTGGTGGTAGTCGCTACTGACCTGATGAGCCTGGTGCTGCTCAAACCACCGGGCGAGATGGATGCGGACGCGGTCATCGGCTCGGCCCAGAGATTCGGCGTGCCGATGGGATTCGGCGGCCCCCACGCGGCGTTCTTCGCCACGCGCGAGGCCTACAAGAGGTCGCTGCCGGGCCGGATCATCGGCGTGTCGCAGGACAGCAAGGGCCGCACCGCTTTGCGCATGGCCCTGCAGACGAGGGAACAGCACATCCGCCGGGACAAGGCGACCAGCAACATCTGCACGGCACAGGCGCTGCTCGCGGTAATCAGCGGATTTTATGCGGTCTGGCACGGCCGCGAGCGGCTCAGGAAGATCGCACGTCGAATCCACCGTCTGAGCATGATTCTGGCACAGGGGCTGAGCGACAGGGGATTCCAATGCCGTTCGGATCACTGGTTCGATACGCTGAGTTTCAAGCTCGATGAGGAACAGGCCGAGCGCGTTCACCGCCGCGCTGCGGATGCCGGCATCAATCTCCTGAAGCGAGGCGCGACCCTGGGCATCAGCGTCAATGAAAGAACCACGCAGAGTCACGTGGACACCCTGTTCGAAGCCTTCGCCCCGGAAGAAACCGCACACGGGGCGGCTGAAATCGACCGGGATCACCAAGAGGACTGGACGGCTATCCCAACCGCGTTGCAAAGGGAAAGCGATTTTCTGCAGCACCCGGTGTTTTACGACTATCACTCCGAAACCCGCATGCTTCGCTACATGAAGCAGCTGGAGAACCGGGACCTCTCGCTGGCGCACGCCATGATCTCGCTTGGTTCCTGCACGATGAAATTGAACGCCACGACGGAAATGATCCCCGTTACCTGGCCAGAATTCAGCGACATCCACCCGTTCGCGCCGGCCGACCAGACCGAGGGATACCGGGAGTTGATCGACGAACTGGGGCAGATGCTGCTTGCTTGCACCGGATACGACGTAGTTTCCATGCAGCCGAACGCGGGTTCCCAGGGCGAGTATGCCGGACTGCTGGCCATCAAGGCCTACCACGAGTCCCGCGGCGACACCGGGCGGGACGTCTGCCTGATCCCCTCCTCGGCGCACGGCACAAATCCGGCCAGCGCCGCGATGGCCGGCATGAAAATCATCGTCGTCAGCTGTGACCACATGGGAAACGTGGACCTCGACGACCTGAGGGAGAAGGCCGGCACGCATGCCGAGCGCCTTAGCGCGCTGATGATCACCTATCCTTCCACCCACGGTGTGTTCGAGGAAGACATCAGGGAGATCTGCGAAGCGGTGCACGAGCACGGCGGTCAGGTCTACCTCGACGGCGCCAATCTCAACGCACTGGTGGGTTGCGCCGCGCCGGGTGAATTCGGAGCCGACGTTTCCCACCTGAACCTGCACAAGACGTTCTGCATCCCCCACGGAGGCGGCGGCCCCGGGGTGGGGCCGATCTGCGCCGGAAGACACCTCGAGCCGTTTCTCCCCGGGCACTCCCTGGTCGCGATGGGCGGACCGTCGGACAACAACCGGGCCGTGGCGGCCGCGCCGTGGGGAAGCGCGAGCATCCTGCCGATTTCATGGGCCTACATCGCCATGATGGGCAGGGAAGGAATGAAACGGGCGACACAGGTCGCCATCCTCAACGCCAACTACATCGCCAGCCGGCTTTCAGAGGCCTTCCCGGTCCTCTACACGGGCCGCAACGGCCGGGTCGCGCACGAATGCATCATCGACATCCGCCCGTTCAAGGAATCCTGCGGCGTTACCGAAGAGGATGTGGCCAAGCGCCTGATCGATTTCGGCTTCCATTCGCCCACCATGTCGTTCCCGGTTCCCGGAACCCTCATGATCGAACCCACGGAAAGCGAGCCGCTGTCGGAGATCGACCGTTTTTGCGAAGCCATGCTGACGATCCGCGAAGAGATCCGCGCCATCGAGAACGGCCAGGCCGACGGCGCCGACAATGCGCTGAAAAATGCCCCCCACACAACCGCGGACCTGGCGGCGGACTGGCCGCATGCCTATTCCCGTGAGCAGGCTGCCTTCCCGGTCGCCGGATTGCGCCAGGACAAGTTCTGGTCCCCGGTCAGCCGGGTGGACAATGTGTATGGGGACCGCAACCTCATTTGTGCCTGCCCGCCTCCCGAGGCCTGGATCACGGATCCGGAGGAGGGGGACTGAACCGTTTGAGGCGGACTAGTGGTGCGGCGAAAGTATTTCCGCCGCCGGCCCGAAAACAATGAGCCGCGTGAGATAAGTGTAGTCGCCCTCGATCACCATCAGGCCGATAAAGACCAGAAGGCAGAGCGGCGGAAGCAGGATGGCGAAGATCAGGCCCAACCGTTCCCACGCCATGTGCATGAAGATCGCGATGATGAAACCCGCCTTGAGGAACATGAAAATCAGGATCAGGCTCCAGCGGAGCATCCCTTGGAGTTGGTAGTAATCCACGGCATAGGAAAAAGCGCTCAGTACGAAAAGCAGAATCCAGACACCGATATAGATACCCAGCGGGTGTTGCTGGTGCCCTTCGACTTGAATTACGTTTGCCTGTGTCATCGCTAGTGTCTCCGGCCGTTACCACAAGTAGAAAAATGCGAAGATGAACACCCATACCAGGTCGACGAAGTGCCAGTACAGCCCGGCGATTTCGACCATTTCATAATTACCGCCCCGGTGACGGTCGTAATACCCGGTTCCGACCCGCGTGGCCACGACGACCAGGTAAATAACACCCGCCGATACGTGCATGCCGTGGAAACCGGTAATCATGAAGAAGCTGGAGCCGAACTGCGCCGCCCCCATGGGATTGCCCCATGGCCGGACGCCTTCGTCCACGATCAGCTTGGTCCACTCGAACACCTGCATGCCGACAAACATTGCCCCCAGGACAGCGGTCGCCAGCATCAGGATCACGGTCTTGCGCTTGTCCCGCCGGTACCCGTAATTCACGGCCAGCGCCATGGTTCCGCTGGATGTGATCAGCACGAAGGTCATGATGGCGATCAGGATCAGCGGAATCGGATCGCCGCCCAGGCTGAGCGCGAACACTTCGCTCGGATTGGGCCAGGGGACCGTTGTGGTGATCCTGACGTTCATATACCCGATCAGGAAACAGGAGAAAATGAAGGTGTCGCTGAGCAGGAAGATCCACATCATGGCCTTGCCCCAGGGCACGTGGAAAGCCTGCTTGTCGTCCGACCAGTCGGCGACCACGCCCCCCAGGCCGGTCTGCTCGGCCACCGCCGCTTCGGCTCCAGTCAACGATTGTTCTGTCATGCCTTCATCCTCGTTTTCGATCACGTCCTCAGCAACAGGACGAACAGCGCCAGCCACACCAGCAGCAGGTAGTGCCAGTAGGTGGCGCACAGGGTCACACCCTGCCGGACTCTTTTCCGGTTACCGTCCTTGCCCATGCTGAGCGCCAGGCGGCCCAGGTACCACATGCCGCCAAGCAGGTGCAGGGCGTGCAGGCCGGTGAACAGGTAGAAGAATGCAATGGCCGGATTTCCCCATGCGTAGAACCCGGCGTCGAGCAGCTGTTTCCAGGCCACCAGCTGACCGGCGATGAAAACCACGGTCAAAACGGCGCTCGCCAGCAGGAAGTTTCTCATCCTCGTGTCTTCTTCGCGCCGGGCCGCGTTGCCGGCCATCTGGAATGAGAGGCTGGCCAGTACCAGGAACGCGCTGTTGAGCCAGAGAATGCGGGGATCGGACAACACTTCCCAGTCCGGGAACCGGCTGCGCGTGTAGTAGCTGATCATGAAGAGCAGGAAAAAGCTGCTGATGACCGCCAGGAACACCAGAAGCCCGGTGCGCCCGGCCGTGCGGGTCGTCACGAATTCACCGTGCAGGCCCTCCATTTCCCCGGCGTGCTCCCAGGGCCTGGCGGTGATTTTCCGCAGGATGCTCATGAGTGCGCGCCTTCGCTCCCGTCGTAGCTGTCGTCGTCCGTGGGCACGGCTTCCGGCGGCATCGTTTGAGGTATGTAGTCCTGCGCGGCGCCCGGCACGCTGAAGTCATAGGCCCAGCGGTAAACCACCGGCAGTTCCGGTCCCCAGTTGCCGTGCACCGGCGGTGTCTGCGGCGTCTGCCATTCCAGCGTCGTGGCTTTCCACGGATTGCCCCCCGACGGCTCGCCCCGGGTCCGGCTCCAGAACAGGTTGATCAGGAAGAGCATCTGAACCGCGGCCACGAAAAACGCCGCCACCGAGATGCCGGCATTCATGGCCTGGGCCGAATCGGGAATGAACGACGTGTCTCCCATCGCGTAGTAGCGGCGGGGCAGCCCCAGTATGCCGAGGTAGTGCATCGGCAGGTAAATCGCGTAGGTGCCGAACAGGGTAAGCCAGAAGTGGATCCGGCCCATGCGGTCGTTCAGCATGCGGCCGGTGATCTTGGGATACCAGTGATAGATGGCGCCGAAGATGACCAGGATCGGCGACACGCCCATCACCATGTGAAAGTGGCCAATCACGAAATAGGTATCCGAGAGCGGCATGTCGACCGCCACGTTGCCGAGGAACAGGCCCGTGATGCCGCCGTTGATGAAGGTGAAGATGAATCCGATGACGAACAGCATGGGCACAGTCAGGTGTATGTCGCCGCGCCACAGCGTGAGCACCCAGTTATAGACCTTGAGCGCCGTGGGTATCGCGATGATCAGGGTGGTGGTGGCGAAGAAGAAACCGAAATACGGGTTCATGCCGCTGACGTACATGTGGTGCGCCCAGACGATGAAGGATATGACTCCGATCGCCAGGATGGCCCAAACCATCATGCGGTAGCCGAAAATGTTCTTGCGCGCATGCACCGCGACGAGGTCCGAGACAACTCCGAACGCCGGAAGCGCGACGATGTAGACTTCGGGATGCCCGAAAAACCAGAATAAGTGCTGGAACAGGATCGGGCTTCCGCCGCCGTGTTCGGAAATTTCACCCATCGAGAGCAGGGCCGGCATGAAGAAACTGGTGCCGAGCACGCTGTCGAGCAGCAGCATGATTCCGGTGACCAGCAGGGCCGGAAACGCGAGCAGGCCCAGGATGGTCGCAACGAAAATGCCCCAGACCGACAGTGGCATCCGCATCAGCGTCATGCCGCGGCAGCGCGCCTGCAGCACGGTGGTCACGTAATTCAGGCCACCCATCGTGAACGCCACGATGAACAGCACCAGGGACGCCAGCATCAGCACGATGCCCCCGCCGACCCCCGGTGTGCCGGGCAGGATGACCTGTGGAGGATACAGGGTCCAGCCACCGCCGGTGGGCCCTCCGGATACGAAGAAACTTGCGCACAACACCAGCACCGAGAGCAGGTAGACCCAGTAACTGAGCATGTTCATGAACGGGAAAACCATGTCCCGCGCGCCGCACATGAGCGGGATCAGGTAATTGCCGAAGCCGCCGAGTAGTAATGCCGTCAGCAGGTAGATCACCATGATCATGCCGTGCATGGTGATGGCCTGGTAGTACTCGTCGGGCGAGATGAACGAGAAGGTGTCGGGAAAACCCAGTTGCAGCCGCATCACCAGGCTCAGCCCGAGGGCGACCAGGCCGACTGCGATAGCTGTCAGCGAGTACTGGATCGCGATGACCTTGTGGTCCTGGCTCCAGATGTACTTGGTGATGAACGATTGGGGATCATGCAGGTGTTGTTCATGATCCCGGTCTGCCAAGGCAACATATGCCATCAAACTGCTCCTACAGTGTATTGATATAGGCCACGAGGTCCCGGATGGCCTGCTCGTCCCGCAACATGCCCGACATCAGGTTCATCTGCTTGCCGTACAGGTCCTGCGGATGCGCGCCGCGGATTCCCTGGCGGTAATTTTCCAGTTGCCGGGCCAGGTACCAGTCGTCTCCACCGCGCAGCCTCGGCGCATTCTGGGACCAGATACCCTCGCCGCCGTGCCCATGACAGGAGGCGCAGGTGACATAGATTTCCGCTCCCCTCTCGATGTCGCCATCGATCGTCGGAGTTGAAGGCGTATCGGGCAACGAGGCAATGAAGGCCACCGTGTTCCGGATGGCGTCATCGTCCACCAGGGTGGCCGCCATGGGTGCCATCTGCATTCCGAACGCATCGCTGGCGTCAGCGCCCCGGAGGCCGTGTTTGAAATTCAAGATCTGCCGTTCCAGGTACCAGTCCTGCAGGCCGGTCAGCTTGGGCGCATTCAGCGCCGTATTGCCCTCGCCCGCCGCGCCGTGGCAGGCGCTGCAAACGGCGTATGACGAACGGCCGGCAGCAATGTCGGGCGCCGGGCGCGACGAGATCTGCGCCCAGGTGGAATACCCCGCGAGCCAGTCATCGAACTCAGCCTGCTCTTCGACCACGACCGCGCCCCTCATGGCGAAATGGGCGATGCCGCAGAGCTCTTCACACAGGATGTCGAAGCGCCCGGCGCGCGTGGGTTTGAGCCAGGCATAGGGCGTCATGCCAGGCACGAGGTCCATTTTCACCCGGAATTGTGGAACCGTGAAATTGTGCAGCACGTCCTTGGAGCGCAATACGAACTTGTACGGCTGGTCGATCGGCAGGTGCAGTTCCGCGTTATCGATCAGGATGTCGTCCTGTCCCGCCGGGTCGTCCGGTTTCATGCCGAAGGGATTGTCGGTGCTCATCAGGGCGATATCGACCTGCCCCAGCACTCCGTCATCTCCGGGGAAACGGTAGCTCCAGTGCCATTGCTGACCAACAACTTCCACGACTTTTGCGTCGTCCGGAACGTCGATTATCCGGGCCCAGACCAGCAGGCCCGGCGCCAGCATGGCGACGACGCCCACCGAGGTGATGATGGTCAGCCACCATTCCAGTTTCTTGCTTTCCGGTTCGTAGTGCGCTTTCTGCCCCTGGCGGTGACGGTAACGGACGATCACCCAGACCAGGAAGGCGTTCAATACGATGAACACAACGCCGGTGACCCAGAACGTGATGTCCACTGTGAGATCGATCGAGGCCCAGTCGGCGGCCAGGGGAGTGAACCACCAGGGACTGAGAAAATGAAACAAAACGGTAATGATGACCAGAATGAGGATACCGACAGCTACAGCCATTTCAGAATTCCTGTTCCGTTTTAGTTTTCGTTGACCTGACCTGGTTGATTTCTCCGACGTCGCCGTTCGACCTGGGCGAAAGGATTGATGAAGTGTCGGTCGGTCGCAACATGACGCGACTCGGGGTGACGTTCACGCATCATTTGTTTGATTTTTTCACCCATCCCCTTGCGGGCGTAGATCAGGACCAGGTATTTGCCCGCCTCGATGTCGTCATGAAACCGTTTGAGTTTCTGGTTCTCGCTGTCCATACCGGTCAAGCCCCCGACCCAGGCCCCGAACAAGGTGGCGACCGCGACGATGAAGACGTTGGCGATGGTTGGAAAGTTTGGCCCGAAGGGCTTGAACAGGATCAGCCCGCCCGCGGCCAACACGCCGACGATGAAGCCAATGTTGGCGCCGATGAATCCGAATCTGAGGAGGTCCTTGGTTTCGAGCCAGTTGCTGGAGTGAACCTTGTCCTTTTTCAATCCGGACTCGTCTTTCGAAATGACGTGAACGTGCCAGTCTTCGACACCCACATCGTGAAGATCTTCGGAGACTTGACGTGTGCTTACCAGGGTAGGTGCGAGATAGTACATGCATTTCATGGTGAGATCCCAAGTGATTTTTTAGCTGTTTTATAATAGTGAAGCGATTGTTTCGCTTAAAACTTTTCCCTAAAGAAATTCCTGTCGGCTGAAAATGAGAATCACTTCGAATTCGCTTGAGTGTCTCATATTTATGGGGCCTTTACAAAATCCCCGCCTCCCGTAATGTTGCCGGCCATAGCCGTCTCAGAAACTTTTCGAGAGCCGCAAAGTAATCGAAAAAGCGAGCACGAGAACCAGGCCAGCAAGCCATGCGGCGTGCCGGGGCAGGTAGCCGTAACGGTAGTAGTCGTCACTGACGCCGGCCACGCCCCAGAGGTCGCCACTGCCCTTTCCCACGACCACCTGGCCCCGCATGCCTTTTTCCATGTGCTGCGCCATGTCGCAGTGAACCAGGTAGGTCCGGTCGTCGCCGGGAACGATGAACGTGCCGCTCATGCTCTTTCCGGCCGACGCTTCGATATGGAACATGCCGGCCGGGTAAAGGTATTTGGGCAGGCCGTGCACCATCCACTGGTGGCGCACCTGGTCCTGGTTCACAAACGTGATGCGGACCCGGCTGCAGGGCTCAACGCGCACTTCGTGCCGGCTCATCCCGAACATCATGCCGGGCGCACGCGCGTATTCCCTGCCGGCGCTGATGGTGAATTCGTAGTCGCGGCTGATCCCGCTGCAGTCGCGGGGAAGTTCGGAGTGGTTCTCGTTCATTACCACGCCGCCGGGCGTCACTGCCATCAGGTGACCATCGTGCCCCGAATGATCGCCGGCGTCCTGTCCGAATCCTTCCGGAGACCACAGCAGCAGAAGATAAATCAGCGGGCCTGCCCAGCGACACTTCGACCTTCTGTGCATTGTGTGACTCAACGCCGCCTCCCTGGGCGCAATAGCCAGGACAACCCGATGGCGGCCATGATCCCGGCGGCAAGCGCCAGGCCGAGAACACGAATCAGCATCCACCAGTCAACGCCCGTATCGGAAAACAGGCCGGGGGCATAGCTCTGCCACACCGGAATCTCCTTGCGGTAATAGGCATCCGTGAAGTACTGGTCCCAGGACACCCCGCGGGTGGCCGGCCAACCATCGCTTTCCATGTATTGCGCATAGACAATGGCGCTGATGTTACCGCCCGGGCCGATCCCGTCATTGGTCACACCGTTGTACTGGTGGTCGTGGTACGGCCATATTCCCGGGCCGTATGCATGCGTACCGTCGTTGATCAGGTCGAGGTCCACGTCGACCCGCTGGGAAGTGGCCAGCCAGACCACGTCCTGGGGCGCCCGCGCATTCTCCGGCAGTTCGGCCCCGTCACGGTCGGTGACCGTGAACTTGTGCCCGTGGGTGTGCAGGGCGATGCCCTTGGCACCCCCGTTCACGACGTGAAGCCGGATGCGTTCATCCTTTTTCCCGACGACCAGAGATTCACGGAACGTATAAGGGAACGACCGGCCATTCAGCGTGAAATAATCCGGGGCCGAATCCGTGATGTCGTATTCGCGGTGCATGGACCGGGTGATCAGGCGCGGATCGTTGAATTGCCGGATACGATCCCCCAGTTCCCGGTCCAGATCGAGGTAGTGCAGGTCATACTCGCGGTCGAACTCGTTTTCCCGCGCACGCGATGGCGCGCGAACCAGCCCGGCTCCGATGTTCATGGTCTGCAGCCAGTTATCGGGCCGGTTTTCCTCGATGATGAAGAGACCCTGCAATCCCATCATCACATGAACGTGCGGCTGGACATGGCAGTGGTAGAACATGGTGCCGGACTGGCGGGGCTGGATCTCGTAACTGCGCGCTGCCCCGGGCATGACGGGCTTCTCGCTCGTGAAAGGCACACCATCATTGCCCTCGCCGTCGATATCCACGAAACCGTGGTCCACGCCGTGGAGGTGCAGCGTATGGGGCATGTAATGGCTGTTTTCCAGCGTAAGGCGCACGCGGTCGCCCTGTTCCACCCGAATCGCAGGGGACGGCAGGCGCAGGGAGCGCCTGGCCTGGTTGGACTCGAAGTTTTCTACCGCCATGCCGACGAATTTGGGCGCGAAAACCCAGAGTCCGGGACGAATGCCGGGCGCGATCTCGTAGCGCGTCACAGGCCCGCGTGTCACGGCGGAGCCCCCGTTGAGCTCAGCGACTTCAAGCCGTATATGGATTTCGTCCGGATCGCCGTCGCCGTCCAGGTCCCGGCCTTTCTCCACCGCGTCGGCCGACAGGCCGCTTCTCAGCAGCGTGTCCTGGCTCACATTGTTCGTACCCCGCACGAAGGCGGCAACTGCGAACGGATTGTCCGGTACGCAGGGCTCGGATGCCAGGACGTCCACGCCTTCGATCGATCGTGGATCTCGCCAGGACTCCGGGTCCGGCGGACAGAACGGCTCGGGCGTGACGTCCGGCGGCGACAGGGATTCGGGCAGGGCCCGGAAGCCTGCAGCGCCGAACCATTCCGTCAGTTTCATCCGGACCGGCGAGGGATACCACTGGGGTGGAAACGCCAGCAAGGCCAGCAGCAGTGCTACCAGGAACAGGGCGCGCCGGCTCACTGCGATACCTGCGGGCCGGGTTCAGCCCCTGCCCTGCGCTGGCGCGAACGGACCGAAAAGTAGGCCAGCCCTGACGCCAGAATTAACGCGGGGAGCAGCCAGCCCTTCCGCGAAGCACCCACTTCGAATGGAAAAACGGCCGTATAGACCGAATCGTTGCTGGGATGGCCAGCCGAGATGATTCCGACGTATTCACCCGGCTCGGTGAATTTCGTTTCCACCTGGAACGAGGCGTCGGGACGGACGACCGGAGGCTGGTGGAAGACCGTATGTTCAGATATGTCTTCGATCTGTTCCACGTGCTTCAGCTTCACGTATTGTCCCTGTCCGGTTACATTGCGGATGATCCGGAACTCCACCGGCACCTCTTTCAGGCTCTGGTGCAGATAATCCAGCACGAACAGGGTCACGCCGGTATCCGGAAGTTCCTGGCAGAATTGCTCGTTGCCCCTGCTGTCCGGCTGATAGGCCGTGAAATGGGCGGAGTAGAAATCAATCCAGACAATGCAGACGTCGTCCTCGATCACCAGGCCGCCGCCGGCATGGCCTCCGGGCCCTGGAATCAGCAGGAAAGCTGCGCCCATGATCACCTGTCTCATCAAGGCTGCAGGAAGCTGAATTCGGGACACGAAGCCCTCCGGGTAGTCATCAGGCCCTGAATGATGCAAGAAACGGGCTCCGCTGTCTAAAAATGGGAAATTGTCACAGGATGACTTCCTCTGCAGGACTTCGCCTGTTGTAGTGTGAAGACATGACCCTGCCATAGGCCCCGGCGTTGGCGATCAGGATAACGTCGCCCTCCCGACTCGCGGGCAGGAAGCGGCTTTCGCCGATGACGTCGCCGGATTCACAGATCGGTCCGACCACCCGGTAATGCTGGTCCGCCACTTCGGAAAAGCGGGTCAGGTTCACGATGTCGTGATAGGCGCCGTACAGCGCGGGGCGGATCAGGGAATTCATTCCCGTGGCCACACCCAGGTAATGATACTGGCCCTTGGTTTTCAGTTGCGTCACCTTCGACAACAGGACCCCGCACTCGGCGGCCAGGTATCGGCCGGGTTCCAGCCAGATCTCCAGGTCGTGGCCCCGGACGGCGTCCGCCAGCAATTCGTCCATCCGCGCCAGGTCGAACCCGGGCTGGCCGAGACGATCGGGAACGCCCAGGCCGCCACCCAGGTCCAGTATCCGGGCGTCCGGAAAACGCGGCAGCACGGTGAGAAACCGATCCAGTTGCTCGCGCCAGACTTCTGCGTTGTGCACTCCGCTTCCCGTGTGCGCGTGCAGGCCGGCGATACGTGTCCCGTAGCCGTCGAGAATGGCCAGCACATCCTCAAGGTGCTCGAAGGAAATCCCGAACTTGGAGTCCGCGCCGGACGTGATCACTTTACGGTGATGACCGTATCCCGTGTCCAGATCGAGGCGCAGGAAGATTTCCTGCCCGGCGAAAACCTCCGGCCACTGCTGGATGGCCCATGAATTATCCACGGTCAACCGGATCCCCATATCCACGGCTGCCTCGTATTCTGCGCGCGGGGCGAAGTTGGGAGTGAACAGGATGTCGCCCGGCTCGGTGCCCGGCACGAGGGAAAGCACGTGTTTCACCTCGTCCATGGAGACGCACTCGAAACCCAGGCCTTCCTTCGCCATGGCTTTGAGCAGATCCTCCTGGTCGTTGGCCTTCACGGCGTAGAGAACCCGGCTGATCGAGTCCAGGGCAGTCATCTGCCGCGCGGCCGCGCGGGCGGTCTGGAGGTGATAGACATAGGCGGACGATCTCCCGGCCATGAGCTCCTGCAACCGATCCGATTGGCCGATCCACCAGGGATCGTCTCGCCCCGGCGGCTGCCGCAACTGTGTCAATTCGCGCCAGCTTGGGCCGAATTCCGGCCGGTTCTCCGCGGCCGAAGCGATCAGCAACTGGTGCAGCTTCCGGACCAGGCTCAGGGCATGCTCCGGATCCACAACCAGCGTGAGATTCAGGTCGTTGGCGGACTGGGTCACCATGTGCACGTGACGGTCCTGGAACACGTCAAGGGCTGCCGAAAGCCTCCCCAGGATGGTCCGTATGGCATTACCGACCAGGCTGATGGATACACAGCCGTTCTTCACGCGCACCCGGCAAAGGCTTTCCAGGTCTTTCAAAAAGGCAGACAGCCGGTTTTCATCCGAATGCGCCGGAAGCTGCGGGTCAAGGCTCACGGTCACCGTGGCCTCGGAGGTGGAGATCAGGTCTACCGAATAGCCGTGACGCTTGAACATGGCGAAGGCGTCGGCCAGGAATCCCGCCTGCCGCCACATGGCCGGGTTTTCCATGCTGATCAGCGTGATGTTCTCCCGGCTGACCACGCCCTTGACCTGGGCCTCCTCGCGCGCAGGTCGGGGGCCGATACGCGTGCCGTCCTCAGCCGGCCGCCGGGCGTCCCTGATGAATACCGGAATGTCGTGGCGCCGGGCCGGCTGGATACTCGGCGGGTGCAGCACGCGGGCTCCCATCGAAGCCAGCTCCTGGGCTTCGCTGTAGCTCAGGCGGCGCAGTAGCCGGGCCTCGGGCACGACCCTCGGGTCGGCGCTGAAAATACCGGGCACATCAGTCCATATCTCCAGGCGGTCCGCATCCAGCCGGGCTGACAGGTAGGCCGCGGAGGTGTCCGAACCGCCCCGCCCCAGCAGGCAGGTGGACCCACCGGCGCCGCGTGCGATGAATCCCTGCGTGATGTGCACCGCGCCCCCGGAGGAAAGGCCTTCCGCCAATGCCGGGTCCGCATGGTCGCTACAGCGCGCCGACAGCGGTTCGCCACCGGCGTCCGTCGAGACTTCCAGCAGGTCCCTGGCGTCCTGCCAGGCCGGATCCAGGCCCGCGGCTGTCAGTGCCAGTTGGCCAATCGTGCTCGACAGCAATTCGCCCTGAGCCAGCATGAGGGCCCTGGAGGCCGGGTCGTCCGCGCCACGTTCGTCCGCGGCCAGGCGGACCAAGCCTTCCCAGCGTGATTCGAAAGTGCCGGTATTATCCAGGCCGAGGCCGCTTATGAGGTCCCGGTGACGGGTCTCGATTTCGGCGAGGATCGCTCTGGCTTGCTTTCGCCCGGGTCTCGCGGCCAGGCGGGTGAGGAAATCGGTTACGCCCGTAAGCGCCGACACCACGACCAGGACCTTCTTTCCGGCATCCCGGTTCATCCTGACCTGGCTGCAGATCGTGCCCCAGGACTCCACCGAACTGACGCTGCTGCCCCCGAATTTCATCACCACCCATTCACGGGCCTGCTTGTTCTCCATTTATCTCCCTCCAAACGAAAACGGCCCCCGCTTGGGAGGCCGTTTTGAATTTCCTTGGCGCGCTGCGGACTCAGGCGGTGATTGACGCCCTCATCTTTCGCAACGCGTTGGCTTCGAGTTGACGAATACGCTCCGCCGACACGCCATAGCGGTTCGCCAGCTGCTGCAGGGTCATCTTGCCATCTTTCAGCCAGCGGCTGCGTATGATGTCCTGGCAGCGCTCGTCCAGTTCTTCGAGACCGGCATACAACAGCGTGTTGTTGTGCTCGGTCCAGTCCGAAGCCTCGAGTGTTTTCTCGGGATTGTCGCCCTTGCTTTCCAGGTAGGCAACCGGAGCCACGTACGGGATTTCGTCATCGGCATTGGGCGGCAGGTCGAAGCCGACGTCCTGGCCGGACAGTCTCGATTCCATTTCGAGAACGACTTCGGGCTTGACCCCAAGGTCTTTGGCCACCGTGTGGACTTCTTCGTAGTTCAGCCAGCCGAGACGCTTTTTGGACTTGCGAAGATTGAAAAACAACTTGCGTTGCGCCTTGGTCGTCGCGACCTTGACGATCCGCCAGTTCCTGAGGATGAATTCGTGCATTTCGGCGCGTATCCAGTGAACGGCGAAAGACACCAGGCGAACGCCATGGTCCGGATCGAAACGCTTGACCGCCTTCATCAGGCCGATGTTGCCTTCCTGGATCAGGTCACCCAGGGCCAGGCCATAACCCGTGTATCCCTTGGCGACGTGCACCACGAAACGCAGGTGCGCCAGCACCATGCGGCGCGCGGCCTCGATGTCGTCTTCATTGTGAAAACGGCGAGCGAGTTCCTGCTCCAACTCGAACGAGAGCACGGGTATCTTGTTGACCTCCTGGATGTAGGCATCCAGGCTGCCGGTCCCTGCGGGAACCAAAAGATGGCTTGGTACGAGATCTTTGCTCATTAATCCTCCTGGGCAGCGGACAAGTGTAGCACATTTTTCCATTTTGGAACCACGACAATCCCCTTTCGGGGAACGCCGCGCGCGCATCCTCGGACCCATCTGCCATTGATTTTTTCGACTGTATGCTTGGACAGTGGTTTTGCGCTATTGTTCCACCGCTTCCGACCTCATCTTCAGTGGCGTCCGAGCATGCCTTCATCACGCATCAGCCGCAGGTATCGCTGTACGGCTGCCCATGCTCCCGCCAGCCCTAAAAGGCCTCCCGCGAGCAGGACCAAAACGCCTCCCGATAGTCCCAAATTCTGCACGGCAAAGGTGTTCCCGTAGGAATCCAGCAGGCGCTCCAGGGGCTGCCGCAGGTAAAACAGGGAAAGGTTGAACAGGATGAGCGCCAGCACCGCGCCGAGCAGCCCGTACCAGAAACCCGACCAGAGGAACGGCTGGCGAATGAAACTGTTTCCGGCGCCGACCAGGCTCAGCACCTGGATCTCTTCCGCCCGTGCGGCGACGTCCAGGCGAATGGTGTTGGCGACCACTACCGCCACAGCCAGTGAAAACAGGAATGCCAGCACCGACACCGCCGCGTCACCCAGCTCGAGCAAGCCCGCCAGGCGCTGCAGCCACTTGAAATCCACCTGCACCAGGTCGACTTCGGGGCGTGCCTGCAGCCAGGCGTCCAGTGCCGCCACCGCTTCGCCGAGCGGCTGTCCCGGTTCCGGTTCCGGGACGACCAGTAACACCCAGGGCAACGGATTTTCTTCGAACAGGTCCAGCGCTTCTCCAAATCCGGAAGCAGCGCGGAACTGTTCCATACCCTGCTCGGGGGAGACCGTTTCCGCACTGGCTCTGAGTTCCCTCTCAACGAGCGCAGCCAGTTCCGTTGCCTGCGGCCCGGGCGCGTCTGCGTGCAGAAACACAGTGATGGTGCCCCATTCGTCCTGTTGCAGATCGAGCGAATGGAGGTTCTTGACCACGACATAAAGGCCAAGCGGGAGCGCCATGGCGATGCCGAGCACCAGGACCGTCATCAGCGTACCCAGCCGGTGCCCCCACAGCGTTCCGAGGCTGGAGAAGAAACTGTAGAGCTGCCGGCGCCCCCAGGCGCGGGTGGAGGCGCGGAGACGGGAAACTCTCATGCCGGTGCCCCCGCCAGGTCCGCACCCGGGATGTCGTCGACCAGGCTCCCTTTGGAAAGCACGAGCACCCGCTGGCCCATGGACTTGATCAGCGGCAGGTCGTGGCTGGCGATCAGCACGGTCACGCCCTTTGCGTTGAGCTGCAGGAAGAGCCTGAACAGGCCCTGCGACAGTTCCGGGTCGAGATTGCCGGTAGGCTCGTCCGCCAGCACGATGGGAGGCATACCCACGATGGCCCGCGCGATGCCCACCCGCTGCTGTTCGCCACCGGACAGGGTCAGCGGCCAGGACGTTTCCTTGCCGAGCAGGCCGACCTTGTCCAGCGCGGCGCGGACCCGCTTGCGAATATCCGCGTAACGCATGCCGGCGATCATCAGTGGCAGCGCGACATTGTCGAACACGGTCTTGTCACTCAGCAGCTTGTGATCCTGGAAGATCATGCCGATCCCCCGGCGAAGCTGCGGAGCCAGGCGGGCCGGGGTTTTTCCCAGGTCCCTGCCGTTCACCCGGACCTGTCCGCGGGTGCTGCGCTCGAGCATCAGGACCAGTCTCAGCAACGTGCTCTTGCCTGCCCCCGAATGCCCGGTCAGGAACACCATTTCTCCCGGAGCGATCTGAAAGCTGACGTCCCGCAGGGCCACGGCGCCACTCGGGTAACGCTTGGTCACACGCTCAAAACCGATCATGAGAGCAACCGTTCGCAGTCAATGGACTCAGTCTGAGGATTTGGGCCCCGGTTTCCGGCGCCGGCGCCGGCGCCGCGGCTTGTCCTGGTGGCTTCGCGGCGGACCCTTGCGCCCCCCGGAACGGTGGCGGCTGCGTTTCGGGGGCGGTGGAGGCCGCTTGATCTCCGGCATCAGCGCCTCGTCGGCCTGGTCCATTTCGATCGCGTAACCGATGAACTCCTCGATCTCGGGCAGGTGAAAGGCATAGTGTTCACAGGCGAAGCTGATCGCCTCTCCCTTGGCGCCCAGCCGGGCGGTCCGCCCGATGCGGTGCACATAGTCCTCCGCATCCTGTGGAAGGTCAAAATTGATCACGTGCGTGACATCGGGTATGTGCAATCCCCGGGCGGCCACGTCGGTGGCGACCAGGACCGGGAGTTCGCCGTCGTGGAAACGCTTCAGCAGGGTCTGGCGCTTTTTTTGCGGCACCCGGCCCGACATCGCCGCGGCATGGATTCCATTGGCGTTCAGCGTCCTGTCAACACGGTCCGTGGCGGCGCGAGTGTTCGCGAATACCAGCACCCGCCCGTCCTCGATCGAACGCAGCATGCCGATCAGCAGGGGAAGTTTTTCCTCGTTGGCCGGGTAATACACCGACTGCTTCACGTTGTCGGCCGTGACCTGTTCAGCCTCGACTTTGAGAAGCTCCGGTTCGTTCATATGCTCGTAGGCCAGTTCCAGCACGCGGTGGGACAGCGTGGCCGAGAACATCAGGCACTGGCGCTCGTCGCGCGGCGGCAGCCGTCTCAGGACGTAACGGATGTCCTTGATGAATCCCAGGTCGAACATGCGGTCGGCCTCGTCGAGCACCATCACGTCGATTTGCCTGAGGTTGAAAACGTGCTGCTTGAAGTAATCGATGATCCGGCCCGGCGTGCCGATCAGGATGTCGACGCCCGCCTCCAGGATCTTGCGCTGTTTCTCGTAATCGACCCCGCCGTAGGCCAAACCGATTTTCAGGCCGGTGCTCGAACCGAGCAGCATGGCGTCCTTGTGGATCTGGAGCGCGAGTTCCCGTGTTGGCGCCAACACCAGGGAGCGTGGGTGCCGGCCGGCGTTTTCCGGTTGCTTCTTGAGCAGGCGCTGAAAAATCACGAGGAGGAAGGCAGCGGTTTTTCCCGTTCCCGTCTGGGCCTGTCCGGCCACGTCCCGGCCCTGCAGCGCCAGCGGCAGCGTCAGGGCCTGGATTGGCGTGCAGTGGGTGAAGCCAGCCTCATCAAGGCCTTCCCTGACGCTGGGCCACAGGTCCAGTGATGAGAATTCGACTTCGGTGAGCGGGTTTTTAACTGTTGTATCGGGCATCATCGGGTTCGCTTTTTCCAATATTTCCGCGGCCTCAGCCGGGCATCTTCGATTTATTTTGTTTTTCAGGCGGCAGGGGACTTGAAAATTGCTTCGGCCGCCTTGAAATCGTTGTGCAGTTCGGTTGAAATGAGAGCCCGATAACGGAATCATCCGGGCCTTGAACCAACCATAGTAACCGCGCGGCTATCCATGTTCCAGTTAGAAAGCCGCGTGAAATCCGGAGAAACAATTGTGAGTGAAAAAATCAAACACATCACCGACGGCAGTTTCGACCAGGACGTCCTGAACGCCGACGGACCCGTACTGGTCGATTACTGGGCCGAATGGTGCGGCCCATGCAAAATGATTGCGCCCATCATCGAAGAAATCGCCGAAGAGTACGGCGATCGCCTGACAGTCGCCAAAATGGACATCGACAGCAACATGTCAACGCCCCAGCAATACAGCATCCGGGGCATCCCTACCCTGATGATATTCCGTGACGGTAAAGTGCAGGCCACCAAGGTCGGCGCCATGACCAAGGGACAATTGAAGGCGTTCGTCGACGAAGTCGTCTGAGCGTAGCGGCGCCCGCTGCGCGGTGCGCCTTCCCGGTCCATTCAAGGGCCCGCCCCCGCTGGCCGGCCCTTTTAGAATTTCACCGGCGCGAATTACTGGACGATTTGCCGCATTCGTGCTAGTTTTACGCAATCTGTAGCCGGGCCTCCCCGCCCGGAGAAAATGCTTCCCTTTTCGACGCCGGCCAAATTGCCGGAATAACGTCTTATCGATCACTTGATATTAACGATCTATCCGTTACACACAGGCACGGCCCAAACCACAGAATCCCCTCTATGAACCTTACCGAACTCAAGCAAAAACCGATTTCCAAATTGCAGGAAATCGCGGATGAAATGGGCCTGGAAGGCGTTGCGCGCTCCAGGAAACAGGACATCATCTTTTCCATACTCAAGGCCCATGCGAAAAACGGAGAGAGTATTTTCGGGGACGGTGTACTCGAAATCCTCCAGGACGGCTTCGGCTTCCTGCGCTCCGCGGACAGTTCCTACCTCGCGGGCCCGGACGACATCTACGTGTCGCCCAGCCAGATCCGGCGATTTGCGCTGCGGACCGGCGACATGCTCTCCGGCAAAATCAGGCCCCCGAAGGACAGTGAGCGCTACTTCGCCCTGCTCAAGGTCGAGGAGATCAACTACGAGTCGCCGGACGCGGCCCGCCGGAAAATCCTGTTCGAAAACCTGACACCCGAATTTCCGACAAAGCAGTTCGTTTTGGAGCGCGGCACCGGCAGCACCGAGGATGTCACAGCACGCATCATCGACCTGGTCTCGCCCATCGGCAAGGGTCAGCGCGGGCTGGTGGTGTCGCCGCCGAAAGCGGGTAAAACCATCATGCTGCAGAATATCGCGACCAGCATCCGGGCCAACCACGAAGACTGCAAGATGATCATCCTGCTGATTGACGAGCGTCCGGAGGAAGTGACCGAAATGCAGCGCTCCGTCGATGCAGAGGTTATTTCGAGCACCTTCGACGAACCCGCTTCGCGGCACGTGCAGGTCGCCGAGATGGTGATCGAACGGGCCAAGCGCCTGGTCGAACACAAGCTTGATGTGGTCATCCTACTCGATTCCATCACCCGCCTCGCCAGGGCTTACAACACGGTGGCGCCATCTTCGGGCAAGGTGTTGACCGGCGGTGTGGACGCTAACGCATTGCAGCGGCCCAAACGCTTCTTCGGCGCTGCGCGCAACATGTCCGAGGGCGGCTCGCTGACCATCATCGCCACCGCGCTGGTCGAAACCGGATCGAAAATGGACGAGGTGATCTACGAGGAGTTCAAGGGCACCGGAAACATGGAGATTCACCTCAACCGCCGCATCGCCGAGCGCCGGACCTACCCGGCCATCGACATCAACCGCTCCGGCACCCGCCGCGAGGAACTGATGATCGACAAGGACCAGCTACAGAAAATGTGGATCCTGCGCAAGCTTCTCCACCCGATGGACGAAGCGCAGGC
>CAJIBJ010000092.1_pt1 | contig 47361 bp, 50 predicted proteins | sample 9199331 | NCBI WGS metagenome assembly CAJIBJ01 (sample SAMEA7708300, study PRJEB35096) | sediment metagenome | biome: marine neritic benthic zone biome [ENVO:01000025]; feature: sediment [ENVO:00002007]; material: shallow marine sediment [ENVO:03000034] sea grass bed [ENVO_01000059] ... | reverse complement strand
GATGACGCTCAGCGTCCCACCCCCGGAAACCGGATTTTTCATGGATTTCTCGCTGTCGCTGCGCGCGGCGGGCGCGGGGCTGACTGTGGTCGGGCTGGAAACGCTGGAACAACAGCTTTCCTTCCTGGAGGAGATGCCCCTGAAACAGCAGTTGCAACTCCTCGACCAGGCCCTTGAGGAATACACGAAAGTACAGCAGGTGCATGTGCAAATGGTGGACGATTACATCGCAGGCAACCTGCAGGACCTGAAACGGCTGGCGGAAGAGCAATTCGAGCAGCTGGACCCGGAGACTCGGCGTTATTTCCTCGAGCGCGGCATCGACGACAGGAACCACCGCATGCTGGCCTCGCTGCTGCCGCAACTGGAGAGCGGCAAGGTATTCGTGGCGATCGGTGCGCTGCACCTGCCGGGCGAAACCGGCCTGATCAACCTGCTCCGTGAGAAGGGCTACGAGTTGACGCCGCTTCCGGGCCCTTTCAGCGCCGCAGAACCGGCAACATCCCCAGGATCACCGCCGCCAGGAAGAAACTGATACCCCATGCAGGCTGCAGGAATACCGTAGTCAGCCCCATAATCCCGAACATCAGGGCCGCGGCAATGCCGTCACCGACCCGGTCGCTGATGAAGCTGTCCCGTCCGGTCAGCTTGAGCAGCAGGTGATCCGCGCTGATTTTTCCACCGCCATGAAAGACCAGGGGCAGGAGAATTACGATGAACAGCAGGGGCAGTTTGAAATTGCCCGCTTCCCTGGCCGTGATCACGTAACCTTCCCACAGTCCGGCCAGCGATATCCAGTCAGCCGGCCAGTGCACCGCCGCGGTAGCGACTGCCGTGATAACAATGAGCGATACCGCGGCAAAGCGCGTGAAGAGGCCCAGCAGGATCATCACGGAAAAAACGAGTTCGCCCCAGGTCGCCAGCAGCCAGTTGAGATCTACGGGCAGGGCGCCGAACGGCCAGGGAAAGCCCTTTTGCCAATCCGCCCAGGGAATATCCGCAAACCAGTTTTCACCCGCCAGCTTCTTGGCGCCCGCCTCCCAGAATTCCCAGAACATGATCAGGCGAAGCGCCAGCGGCCACAAGTAGTCCCCGGACACCCGCAGCCGCGCTGTGATGTTGTCGTAGGCGTCGAACATGGTGATTTATCTCCTGGTGCCCAGCAGCACGTCTTTTTCTTTCCATTCGTTCAGCAGTCCGGTTCCCGCAACGATGACTTGCCCTGGGTCAGGGTGCGAAATGCTGGCGGCGATGTCTTCGAGCAGTTGAAGACCGGTCCTGCCGCGATCTTCTTGCAGCCGTTCCAGCAGGAGACGGCTGACGTCGTTCAGCTGCATGAACCTGACCTCGTCTTCGCGGTCACGGTAGACCAGCAAGTGGCTTGGCTGGTCCGGTGGCTCGGCCGGCTGAAAATCCGGCTTGATGCGGTGGACGGGGAAGCGGTAGGAAAGCGGCCAGGCCAGCGGTGAAAGAACCGGCACGCCTGTCAGCAGGTCACCTTCGGCATCGGCGGCTACCTGCCCGGGATCGCGTTCATCGAGCGACAGCGCCAGTTCCACCCACTCGTAGTGCGCCAGTTCGAGCAGGAATCCGGGGTCGTCCGCCTGCGGTTCGCGGCCGTCCTGGAGGTAACGCAGGAATTCCTTCGCCACCTCCGGGAAAAGGGGCGTCTGACAGCGATGCTGCGAATAAAAGTCACGGATCAGCCGGCGCCAGCGATCGTCGTCGTACAGAGTTCGCAGCACCGGGAAGTTGCTGGAGAGGAGCGACTGGATGTTGTTGAAAAACAATTCACGGTAAATCTTCATCCGGCGGTCTTCGATGCCGCCGGGGGGCGCCTGGTTTTCGGGATCCCTGATGTGGGCTGCAAACTCGGTCTGCAACCGGCTCAGCCGGTCAGGCTTGTTTTCGTCTGGGGGGTCGATTCTGCGTCGGGCCGTCATGGTCCTGCCATTTTTTCTGTAGTGCCGAGATCTGCTGCACTTCCGCCATCAGGTCCTCGATGGGCGGGAGATTGAAATCACGTTCCAGCAGGGTGGGGAAGACGCCAAAAGCCCGGTAAGCCTCTTCGAGGATGTCCCAGACACCGGGGATGACATCAGCGCCATGCGTATCGACGATCAGGTCTTCAGCTTCGTTGTAGTGGCCGGCGATGTGGCCATAGGCAATACGCTCTTCCGGCAGGGCGTTGAGGAACCCGATCGCTTCGTAATGGTGATTGACGCTGTTGACGTAGATGTTGTTCACATCCAGCAACAGGTCGCAGTCGGCTTCCGTGAGCACAGCGTTGATGAAGTCGATCTCGCTCAACTCGGCGCCCGGGGCCGCGTAGTATGAAACGTTCTCTATGGCGATTCGACGCTCCAGGATTTCCTGTACGCGGCGGATTCTGCCAGCGACGTACTCCACGGCCTCGGTGGTGAACGGAATGGGCATCAGGTCATAGAGATGACCGTCGTCAGTGCAGTAGCTCAGGTGCTCGCTGTAACAGCGAATGTGGTGCTCGTCCAGGAACTGACGCAGGCGGTGCAGAAACGTTTCATCCAGCGGCGAGGGCCCGCCGATGGAGAGGGACAGTCCGTGGCAGACGAACGGCAGCCGGTCCGTCCATTCCCGGAGCGCACGGCCGAGTCGGCCGCCCACATTAATCCAGTTCTCCGGGGCGATCTCCATGAACCGGATGGGGCCGGGGCCGTGAGAACGGAGCGGGCCCAGAAGGGCCCGCCTCAGTCCCAGTCCGGCACCCTCCACGGGGTAGCCGGATGGGTTCATGCGTGGTTACCGATTGTGGCGATCGCCAGCATCGGCTGATCAGTCCTTGTCACCACCACATTTGCCTTCTTCGGCCTTGTCGCCGCCGCACTTGCCTTCGCCGCACTTGCCTTCTTCGGCTTTCTCGCCGCCGCACTTGCCTTCCTCGGCTTTCTCGCCGCCGCACTTGCCTTCTTCAGCTTTCTCGCCGCCGCATTTGCCTTCACCGCATTTGCCTTCTTCAGCTTTCTCGCCGCCGCACTTGCCTTCTTTGGCTTTCTCGCCGCCGCACTTGCCTTCGCCGCACTTGCCTTCTTTGGCCTTGTGGCCGCCGGCCAGCATGTAACCCTGGTCGAGATCAGTGGCTTCAAAGGGGTTTTCAGCAGCAACGGCCGTGGAAGCGGTCATTGAGGAAACGAACGCCACGCCAACAGCAGCAGCAACGGGTTTGGTGAACATGGTCTTATCAGACATCGTGAAGAACCTCCAAGGTTGTATTCAGCTGGGCCCGGAGGCCCTCGGTTTGAGTTTTAATGGGTCGTGCTCCGTTCCGGAAATCAACACGACTTGGTGCAAAAGACCGGAAACGATCCGGGATTATTACATTTCGGTTTTGGAATTGAAAATGCAGAGGTCCCGGACGATGCATTCCGGGCAATTGGGTTTGCGGGCCTTGCAGGTGTAGCGGCCGTGCAGGATGAGCCAGTGATGCGCATCGTGCAGGTAGGATTCCGGCACGGCTTTCAAAAGTTTCATTTCCACCTGCAGCGGCGTCTTGCCAGGGGCCAGCCCGGTCCGGTTCGAGACGCGGAAAATGTGGGTGTCAACGGCTATCGTGGGTTGGCCGAAGGCGGTGTTGAGCACCACGTTCGCCGTTTTCCGGCCGACGCCGGGCAGGGATTCCAGCGCCTGGCGTTCGTTGGGGACTTCGCTGCCGTATTCTTCGACAAGGATGCGGCAGGTACGGATGATGTTCTCGGCTTTCGAGTTGAACAGGCCGATCGTGCGGATGCAGGACTTGAGGCCCTCCACGCCGAGTTCGAGAATCGCCTCCGGCGTGCCGGCGGCCGGGAACAGCTTCCGCGTTGCCTTGTTCACGCCCACGTCGGTGGCCTGGGCGGAAAGGATGACCGCCACGAGTAACTGGAATGCCGATTCGTATTCCAGTTCGGTTTCCGGCGCGGGAATGATCGACTCTAGCCGGCGGAAGAATTCTTCGCGATCTGCGGCTTTCATACCGGTGCTTCCGGCTCCATCGCGACATTTTCGACTGCCTTTCCACGCGATCGCCGGCCTGACAACCTGGCGTCCAGCCAGTTTCGGGCGGCGATCAGCATGCCGAGGCCGATGAAGGCACCGGCCGGCAGCATGGCCAGCAGGAAGCCGGGGTGGCCCGGAATCAAGGTCAGTTGCAGGGATTCGCCCGGTTCGCCAAACATCAACTGCGCCTGGCCAAACAGGGTACCCTGCCCAATGAGTTCCCGGAGTGCGCCCAGGGCGATCAGCGCAATGCTGAAGCCCAGCCCCGTCGCCAGTCCATCGGCCAACGAGGGCAGTGGGGCGTTCCGGGAGGCGAAAGCTTCAGCCCGCCCGATGATGGCGCAATTGGTCACGATCAATGGAATGAAAATGCCCAGCACCCGGTACAGCTCATGGAACCACGCCTGCATCAGCAACTGGATGACGGTGACCAGGGTCGCAATGATCACCACGTAGGCCGGTATCCGGATTTCCGGTCGCAGCGCGGGGCGCAAGAGCGAAACGGCGAGATTGGAAAAGACGAGGGTGAGCGTCGTGGCCAGGCCGAGTCCGATGGCATTCACCACGGTGTTGCTTACGGCAAGCAGCGGGCACAGGCCCAGCAACACGACCAGCCCCGTGTTCTGTCTCCATAACCCGTCGGTGAATATCTGGCGGTAGCTCATGGCGCGGTACTCTCTTCGGATTCCGCAGCCGTGTCAAACAGGGCGTCCCTGTTGGCGCGGAAATATTCCAGGGCCAGCCGCACCGCGTTCACCACCGCGCGCGGTGTGATCGTGGCGCCGGTAAACTGGTCGAACTCACCTCCGTCCCGTCGGACGTTCCACTTTGCGGCGGCCGGATTCATCAGCGAACGGCCGGAAAAGCCCTGTATCCAGTCGCTCTTTTCGGCCTCGATCGCATCGCCGAGCCCGGGAGTCTCCTTGTGTGAGACCACGCGCACACCGCGCAGGCTGCCGTCCTGCCTGATGCCGGCCAGCAATGTGATGTTGCCGTTGTAACCATCAACCGCGTGAAACTTCAGCACCACGGCCTGCGGTTCGCCTCCCAGCCTCGCCCGGTAGGCGGTCACTTCCTGGCCATTCGGAAAATGGGCCTCGTCCCGGAAGGTGAAATGGTCGTCGAGCACCGCATTGTCGTACGCCTCGGGCAGGATCTGGCCCAGTTGCCGCAACAAGACCTTTCTTTCCTGCTCCGCGATACGATCCTCGGTCAGGTGATCGACGCCGGCGAGCAGAGCGGTGGCGGCTACCGCCACCAGGCCCAGGGCCGCCGCGCTCTTGGCCAGGTTCATCATTGCCCGAAAATCCTCGGGCGCGTGTAACGGTCGATCAGCGGCGCCGCCATGTTCATGATCAGGACCGCGAAGGCCACCCCGTCCGGGTAGCCCCCCCAGCGCCTGATGATCAGCGTGATCAAGCCAACCCCTGCCCCGAACAACAGCCGGCCGCGGTTGCTGGTGCAGCCGCTGACGGGGTCGGTGGCGATGAAGAAGGCGCCGACGATCAGCGCGCCCGAAAAGACGTGCTCAAGGGGGGCCGGATTGCGGGAGGGGTCGGCCAGCCAGGTCACAAGGCCCAGGAGGAAAACGGTTCCGATCATCGTGACCGGCACGTGCCAGGTGATGATCCGGCGCCACAGCAGCCAGAGCCCTCCCAGGGCGCACCAATTGGCGATCCACTCCCAGCCGAGGCCTCCGAAATCACCAAAGATCGGCGCCTGGCGGGCTTCGGAAATCATCCTTCCGGAGGCCACGCTGGTGCGGATGGTGTCCAGCGGCGTGGCCATCGTAATCGCGTCCCAGCTCAACCCGGCCGGTGGCTTTCCGCTGATAATCGTCAGCAGTGCGTCGCCGAAACCCGGGCTGTTTTCCGCGATCGAAGCGGGCGGAAGCCATGAGGTCATCGCCTGGGGAAAACAGATCAGGGCGACAACATAGCCAACCATCGCGGGATTGAACAGGTTGTGCCCCAGGCCGCCGTACAGGTGCTTCGCGATCACGATGGCGAAAAACATGGCGGTGAAAGCGATCCACCACGGGGCCAGCGGTGGAATGCACAGCGCGAACAGGATCGCGGTTACGATCGCGCTGAGGTCGGACAGGAACAGGCGCAGCGGTTTGCGGCGGATTCGGAGCATCAGAGCTTCGAACCCCAGGGCGAAACCCGACGCCAATGCGATCTGAACCAGGATTCCCGGCCCGAAGAACCAGACGTGCGCGGCGATCGCCGGCAGCAGCGCGAATACGACCTGCAGCATCACCCGGGAGACTGTTGTGTGTGGCGGGAAATGCGGCGCGCCGCCGGTGTCGAACCGGCGGCTCATGACTCCCGGTCCTTACGCGAGCGGGCCCGCTCAACTGCCGCGGCGATCTTTTTCTGCTTCTCATTCCGGTCGCGAAGCGCCCGTTTCTTGTTCTCGATACGCTCCTTTCGCTCCCGCTCGATCCGTGCCAGACGTTCCTCGCGGTTTTCATACCGCAGGCGGGCCGTTTCTGCCCGGTCCTGTTCCATCGCCCGGTTCTTCAGTTCGGATTTGCCGTAGCGAAACCATTCCACCAGCGGGATGTGGCTGGGGCAGACGAAATCGCAACAGCCGCACTCGATGCAGTCTGCCAGCCCGAGTTCGCGGGCGTCGTCCCAGAGCCCGTTGCGAACCGACCAGTCCAGTGACTGCGGAAGCAACATGGCGGGGCAGACGCGTGCGCACTCCCCGCAGCGGATGCACGGCATTTCGGGTTGTGGCGCCCGGATGTCGTCCGCGGACAGTACCAGGATGCAGTTGGCGGCCTTGATCACGGGATTGGCATCCGATGACAGGCCGTAACCCATCATCGGTCCACCCAGTACCAGGCGGGCTGCATCCTGTGTATAGCCGCCGCAAAGATCGACCAGGTTGGAGATGGGGGTGCCCACCTGGGCCAGCAGGTTGCGGGGTTTGCGCACACCATTCCCGGTCACCGTCACGATGCGCTCGATCAGCGGCTTGCCCTCGCTTACCGCCCGCGCGATGGCCGTGGCGGTGGCGACGTTCTGGCATAGCAGCCCGAGGTCGGTGGGCCTTCCGCCTGACGGCACTTCCAGCCCCGTCAGTACCTTGATGAGCTGTTTTTCCCCGCCTTCCGGATAAATCGTGTCTACTTTGACAACGTCGATTCCAGTGGCGCCCGATCGCGAAACCGCATCGGACAGAGCCGTGTGCACGGCGCCCATCTGGTCTTCGATCGCGATCACGGTGCGCGCCGCGCCAACGGCTTTTTGCAGGATCCGGGCGCCCAGCACGATCGAACCAGGCTGCTCGCGCATCAGCATTTCGTCGCAACTGATATAGGGCTCGCACTCCGAACCGTTGAGGATGACCGTGTGGATGTTGCGCTCGCTGGCCTCGATGACCTTGAATCCGGTGGGGAAGACGGCGCCGCCCAGCCCGACGATTCCGGACTCGCGGATTTTCTCCCGCAGGACGGCCGGGTCGGCCTGCTCCCAGTCCGGCATCGCTTCGAGCGGTTTCCATTCATCCAGGCCGTCCGGCTGGATGATGACGCATCGCCCTTGCTCCCCGGAAGGATGGCTGATGGCGTGGCGCGCGATCGCCGTCACGGTCCCGGAAGTCGGCGCGTGGACGCAACCCCTGCCCGAATGCCTGAAGCACCCGAGGACATCTCCCTTGAATACTTTCTGTCCCTCGGCGACCATCGGTTCGGCTTCCCGGCCGCTATGTTGCAGTAGCGGCACGAAATAGCGGGTGGCAAGCGGTACTTTTTCAACGGGAGTCTGGCAGGAAATTTTTTTGTTGTGCCTCAGCCTCAATCCGCCGTGAAAGTGATACTGGCGCTCTCCGGCCGAACGTGCCTGGCTTGCGGCGTCGTGCTGCATCAGGCCGGGCCCGCGGGCAGACCCCGCGCCTCGTGGACGGCGTCCGGGGTGTCGGGCCTGGGCCAGTTCCACTGGGCCGGGCCGGGTTTCCTGGCGACCATTTCAATGCAGTCGACCGGGCAGGGCGGAAGGCAGAGGTCGCAGCCGGTGCATTCGGTTTCGATTACCGTGTGCATGAACTTGCTCGCGCCCAGGATCGCATCCACCGGGCAGGCCTGGATGCACAGGGTGCAGCCGATGCAGATTTCTTCGTCGATGACCGCAACGGTCCGAGGTTTTTCCTCGCCGTTGTCCGGGTTCATGGCCATCGGCTCCACGCCCAGCAGGTCGGCCAGCGCCCGTATCCCCGCTTCGCCGCCCGGCGGACACTGGTTGATCGCGGCTTCTCCCGCGGCGATCGCCTCGGCATAAGGGCGGCAACCGGGAAAGTTGCATTGCCCGCACTGGGTTTGCGGCAGCAGGGCGTCGATCTGGTCGATCACGGGGTCGGAATCCACCCTGAACTTCATGGCGGCCCAGCCCAGTCCCAGGCCGAGCAGGCTGCACAGCAGGGTAATCACGACGATGGAGGTCAACATGTCTTCACCACGCTAGAGCTTCGCGAGCCCGGTGAAGCCCATGAAGGCGAGGGCCATCAGGCCCGCGGTGATCAGGCCAATCGGCGCGCCCCGGAAATGAAGCGGCACGTCGGCGTGGGCGATGCGTTCGCGCATGGCGGAAAATGAAACGAGCACGAGGCCGAAACCCGTGGCCGCACCAAACCCGTAAAGCGCGGACTGAAGCAGGTTGTGCTGCTCCTGCATGTTCAGCAAGGCGACGCCCAGCACAGCACAGTTGCTGGTGATCAAAGGCAGGAAAATGCCGAGGATTCGATAGAGCAGCGGGCTGGTTTTGCGCATCACCATCTCGGTGAGCTGCACCAGGGTGGCGATGAGCAGTATGAAACTCAGCGTCGAAAGATATTCCAGGCCAAGTGGCTTCAGCAGCCAGGTGAACAGCAGGTAACTCGATACCGAGGCCAGGGTCAGCACGAACATCGTGGCGACCGACATGCCGATTGCCCCCTCGATTTTGTTCGAGACACCCATGAAAGGACACAGACCCAGGAAGCGGACAAGGACGAAGTTGTTCGCCAGGACCGTGCTTACCAGGATCAGGAAATATTCGGTCATGTACCGGTTCAGGTCACACGCTGGCCGGGCCGCGCCCCCTCGTCCGGTTCGAGAACGAACAGGTCTTGGCCTCCGGGGCCGGCCGCCAGCACCATCCCTTCGGAAACGCCGAAACGCATCTTTCGCGGCTTCAGGTTGGCCACCATTACGGTGAGCCGCCCTTCGAGCCGTGATGGATCATAGGCGGACTTGATACCGGCGAAAACGGTCCGGGTCTCGCTGCCGATATCCAGTGTCAGTTTCAGTAGTTTGTCCGCCTCCGGCACGGATTCCGCCTTGACGATCCGCGCGACGCGCAGGTCCACCTTCGCAAAATCATCGATCGTTATCTCTGCGGCCAGTTCCTCCAGGTCCGGCGCATCGCTTTCCGTTGCGGACACGGCTTCCGCCGGTTGCAGGGACTCCTTCGAGGCCTCGATGACGGCGTCGACTTTCAGTGGATCGATCCTCGTGAGCAATGGCTGGAAGGTATTCAGTTCACATTTCAGCATCGGCTCGTCAATGGTGTTCCAGTCGGCGACGTCCCGGCCCAGAAAGGCCGCGGCGCGTTCCGCCGTGAACGGCAGCACCGGCGCAAGGTAGGTGATCAGGACGCGGAACAGGTTTATACCCTGGGTGCAAACGGCCTGGACGTGGGACTCTCTGCCTTCCTCCTTGATCTGCAGCCAGGGTTTTTCCTCGTCGATGTAGCGATTGGCCTCATCGGCGAGTTTCATGATTTTCCGGATCGCCGCCTGGTAGTTGCGGCCTTCGAAATCGGCCGCGATCCGCTCGCGTTCGGCCACGAAGTCCCGGTAGAGGTCGGGGCGCGGCAGGGCGTCCGACAGCCTCTGCCCGAAGCGGCGCTGGATGAATCCGGCGCAACGGCTGGCGATATTGACCACCTTGCCCACCACGTCGGCGTTGACGCGCGCCACGAAATCCTCCAGGTTCAGGTCGATGTCGCCCATCCCGGGGCCGAGCTTGGCCGCGAAGTAATAGCGCAGGTAGTCCGGATGCAGGTGGTCCAGGTAGGTGCGGGCGCTGATGAACGTACCGCGAGACTTGGACATCTTGGAGCCGTCGACCATCAGGAATCCGTGGACGTATACCGCGGTGGGCGTTCGCATGTCCGCGCCCATCAGCATGGCCGGCCAGAACAGGGTGTGGAAGTAGACGATGTCCTTGCCGATGAAGTGATAAACCTCGGTGTCGGATTCCTTCTCCCACCAGGCGTCGAAATCCAGCCCTTTCTTCAGGCACAATTCCTTGAAGCTGGCCATGTATCCGATCGGCGCGTCCACCCAGACGTAGAAGTACTTGTCTTCCGTTCCCGGGATCTTGAAACCGAAGTAGGGCGCTTCGCGGGAAATATCCCAGTCCCTCAGGCCGTCGGTGAACCATTCCTGAAGCTTGTTGGCGACTTCGGGCTGCAGGGATCCCCGGGCCATCCATTCCTTGAGCGGTTCCTCGAAATCGGAAAGACGCACGAAATAGTGCTCCGAGTCTTTCATTACGGGCGTGCTGCCGGAGACCGCGGATCGCGGGTCGATCAGGTCCGTGGGTGAGTAGGTGCTGCCGCATGATTCGCAGCTGTCGCCGTACTGGTCCTCCGTGCGGCACTTGGGGCAGGTTCCGCGAATGAAGCGATCCGGAAGGAACATCCCTTCCTGCTCGTCGTAGAATTGCTGGATGTTGCGCCGTTCGATGTAGCCGTTTTCCCGGAGACGCCCGTAAATGAGTTCCACCAGTTCCCGGTTGTACTCGCTGTGGGTGGAGGAGTAATTGTCGTAGCTGATGCCGAAGTCACGGAAATCCGACTTGTGCTGTTCGTTCATCATGTCGATGAGTTCTTCGGGCGTCTTTCCCTCGGCGCGCGCCCACAGCATAACCGGCGTCCCGTGGGCGTCGTCCGCCCAGGCGAAATAGCATTCGTGGCCCATCGAGCGCTGGAAGCGCGCCCAGATGTCCGTCTGGATGTACTCGAGCATGTGACCGATGTGTATGGCGCCGTTTGCATAAGGCAGGGCGCTGGTCACCAGTATTTGTCTTTTCTTGTCCGTCATGAAGAGCCGCCGTTGTCCGGGATCGGCCGCCGCTGCGCGAGGCCCTGTCCGAATCGCAAATTATGTCACGACCGTGGTTTCCGATCGAGAAAGAAAAACTTACAATGTGCGGCTAATCCAACCCGATGACGCTGAAGGACCCGGAAGCTATGAGTATTCTGAACGAGCAATACATCAAGGACCTGCTGGCAGGCATCGATGACCCGTACTCCGCGTCCGACATCGCGAGCCTCGGCTGGCTGCGCGGCGTGGGAATCGATGGGGCACGGGTTTCCGTGGACCTGAGGGCAGGCTACCCGATCGAGGGGACCAGGGATTCGCTCGTGGACCGGATCGCCCGGACGCTCGAAGCGGCGGAAGGTATCGACAGGGCCGTGGTCAGCCTGGACTGGAAAGTGGTGCCGCACGCAGTCCAGGGCGAGCTGAAGCCGCTGGAACAGATCAAGAACATAATCGCCGTGGCCTCAGGCAAGGGCGGCGTGGGCAAATCGGCGACTTCGGTAAATCTGGCCCTGGCGCTGCGCGCTGACGGTGCGCGCGTCGGCGTGCTGGACGCGGACATCTACGGTCCCAGCATGCCCCGCATGCTTGGCGTCTCCGGTCATCCGCAGACCGAGGGAAACCGGATCGTTCCACAGCGCGCGCACGGCCTGCAGGTCATGTCCATCGGGTTCATGGTGGAGGAGGACACGCCGATGATCTGGCGCGGCCCCATGGTCACCTCGGCCCTGCAGCAACTTCTGACCGAAACCAACTGGGAGGGGCTGGACTACCTGGTCATCGATCTTCCGCCTGGCACCGGCGACATCCAGTTGACCCTGGCCCAGCAAGTGCCGGTCAGCGGTTCGGTGATCGTCACCACGCCCCAGGACATCGCGCTGCTCGATGCGCGCAAGGCGGTTCAGATGTTCCGCAAGGTGGAAATGTCGGTGCTTGGCGTGGTGGAAAACATGAGCACGCATATCTGCAGCCAGTGCGGCCACGAGGAACCGATTTTCGGCAGCGGCGGCGGAACGCGGATGGCCGAGGAATACAACATACCGCTGCTGGGTCAGTTGCCCCTGTCGCTGCAGATCCGCGAAGACCTGGACCAGGGTATGCCCACGGTGGTGTCCGATCCCGATTCGGAACTGACGGAGCGCTACCGCGAACTGGCCCGCCGCACGGCGGCCCGCCTGGCGCAGACGCCGCGGAACCTGGCCCTGAACCTGCCGCAGATCAATATACTGAACACCTGAGCGCACAATCACTTTTCCCGATAGACAGGAGCCCGAACATTGAGCATCAAGTCTGACCGCTGGATTCGCCGGATGGCCGAATCCGAAGGCATGATCGAACCCTTCGAGGCCGGCCAGGTCCGCCACGCCGCTGACGGCGAGCGCTGTATCTCCTTCGGGACGTCCAGTTACGGCTATGACGTGCGTTGCGCCCGTGATTTCAAGATTTTCACAAACATCAATTCCGCGATCGTCGACCCGAAACGTTTCGACGAAAGCAGCTTCGTCGATTTCAGCGGCGACGTCTGCATCATTCCGCCCAACTCCTTTGCACTGGCCCGAACCGTGGAGTATTTCCGGATCCCACGGAACGTGCTGACCATTTGCCTGGGCAAGTCCACCTACGCGCGCTGCGGCATCATCGTGAACGTGACGCCGCTGGAGCCAGAATGGGAAGGGCACGTCACGCTGGAGTTTTCCAACACAACCCCGCTGCCCGCGCGGATTTATGCCAACGAGGGCGTCGCCCAGTTCCTGTTTTTCGAATCCGACGAAATCTGCGAGAAATCCTACGCCGACCGGGCGGGCAAGTACCAGGGCCAGACCGGCGTGACCCTGCCGAAGGCCTGACCCGCCGAATCCGGCAAGGCGCGGTGTCCTAAAGAGGCGGTTGCTGCAAAAGCGTGGCGTAAGTTTCGAAGGATTGCCCTTCGCGCATTACCGTCAGCTCCACCTCGCTGCCCGGCGCCCGTTGCGATATGGCCAGGAAGAACTGGCTGGCGTCGCCCACCTGGTCGCCGTCGAGCGCGAGAATGACGTCGCCCTGGCGGATGCCGGCATTCCATGCCGGGCCGTCCTTCGCAACTTCCATGACCCCGATGCCGCGCCGCAGCAGGCTGCCGTCCGACTGGGCGGTGGGCCTGATGTCGCTGAATGTCGCACCCAGCCAGCCTCGCCGCACCGAGCCGTAGTCGATGATCTGCTGCATCACGTTCTGCGCCAGGGTGATCGGAATTGCAAAGCCGATGTTCTGGGCCCCCTGGATCGAATCCAGGTTTCGCGCGTTGATTCCGATGAGCTCACCGTCCGCGTTGATCAGCGCCCCGCCGCTGTTTCCGGCGTTGATGGCCGCGTCCGTCTGGATGAAGTCCTCGTACAGGAGCGAGCGCAGGTCATTGCGGCCGGTGGCGCTGATGATGCCCATCGTCACGGTGTGGCTCAGGCCGAGTGCATTGCCAATGGCCAGGACCACGTCCCCGACCCGGACTTCCGGATTTTCAGCCACGGGCGCTGCCGGCAGGTCGGTCAAGTCGACCTTGAGGACGGCCAGATCGGTGGCCGGGTCGGAGCCCACAATGCGCGCCGGAGCAATCCGGCCGTCCCAGAGGGCGATCCGGATGTTGCGTGCCTGGGCGATCACGTGATGGTTGGTCAGGATGTAGCCATCCTCGCTGAGCAAAACCCCGGAGGCCTGGCTCTGCCTCATGCGGTAGAGGACTCTGAAACCCGGGCGTCGCTGCGCTTCGCTGCCCAGCGCCTGGGGTTGAAGGGACCGGGTATAGATGCTGACCACGGCCGGCGCGGTGCGATTGACGGCATCCGCGTACGAAGCCGTTGCGGGCGCGGTGGATTGTGGCGCAGGCGATCCGGAACCGGGCATGCGATCCGCCAGTGACGGCCACAGATAGACCAGCAGGAACGCCAGGGCGAGTCCGGCGATTACCGCCCGCACAATGAAGCCCAGCGCGTCAGCTACTTTCGACATTTGACCATTCTATCGGTAAATTCATTGTTTAACATGGCCCGTTTCGGATAAAATGACTCTTTTGTAATGTACAGATGCCGGCGCTCTGCAGATTGCCCGCAACAGGCAGCGCAGGGCCCCGGCCATAATATCGGACAACTCTGACGAAGACAGACCCCGCAGGGATCTAAATCCAGCTGGAGAAACAGATGCCAAGTGATGGCGTGAACAAAAAAAGGCGCCGGTTTCTCGTCGCCACTACCTCTGTCGTGGGTGCAGTCGGCGCGGGCTTCGCCGCTGTGCCGTTCATCAAATCCTGGAATCCCAGCGCCAAGGCCCAGGCCGTCGGCGCTCCGGTACAGGTTTCCGTCGACGGCCTCGATCCGGGCCAGCTTCTCAAAGTGCAGTGGCGCGGTCAAACCATCGGTGTAATGAGGCGTTCGGCAGAGACCCTGGAGCTGCTTCCCGAGGTAGACGTTTCGCTGCGGGATCCGGAGTCCCTGGAGTCCGAACAGCCGCCGTTCGCGCAGAACGAAGCGCGTTCCTTGCGGGAGGAATACCTGGTCGTCAACATGCACTGCACACACCTCGGATGCGTTCCCCAGGTCGTACCACAGGTCGGTCCGCAGCCGTTCGATGACGATTGGAAAGGCGGATTCTTCTGCCCCTGCCACAAATCGAAATTCGACATGTCGGGACGGGTCTACAAGGGCGTCCCCGCGCCGACCAACCTGAAAATCCCGCCTTACAGTTTCATCGATGACAGCACCCTGGTCATCGGTGTGAATCCGGAAGGAGCCGTATGATGGCCAAGCCTGCCAGCAATTTCGCCAAGCGCACCGACGCACTGTGGAACTGGATCGATTCGCGGCTGCCGGTTTCGGCGTTCTGGAAAGCGACGATGACGGGCTATTCCGCCCCGAAGAATTTCAATTTCTGGTACTACATGGGCGCGCTGGCCTTGCTGGTGCTGGTGGTGCAGATCCTGTCCGGCATTTTCCTCACCATGCATTACAAGCCCTCCGCGGAAGAGGCTTTCGCGTCGGTGGAATACATTATGCGAGACGTGGAGTGGGGCTGGTTGATCCGTTACATGCACTCGACGGGCGCCTCGTTCTTTTTCATCGTGGTTTATCTCCACATGTTCCGCAGCTTCCTCTACGGATCGCACCGGGCTCCCCGCGAACTCGTGTGGATTTTCGGCATGCTGATTTACCTGGCGCTGATGGCCGAGGCCTTCATGGGCTACGTGCTGCCCTGGGGGCAGATGTCCTACTGGGGCGCCCAGGTGATCATCAACCTGTTCGGCGCCATACCCAGCATCGGCGAACCGCTGACGGAATGGATCCGCGGCGACTTCTTCATCTCGGACGCCACGCTGAACCGTTTCTTCGCCCTGCACGTGATTGCCCTGCCGCTGGCCATCCTGGGGCTGGTGCTGATGCACCTGGTCGCCTTGCGCGAGAACGGCTCGAATAACCCGGACGGCATAGAGATCAAGGCGAACAAGGACGAGCACGGTTTGCCGGTGGATGGCATTCCGTTCCATCCCTATTACACGGTCAAGGACATATTCGGCGTCGCGATGTTTCTGCTGCTGTTCGCCTTCATCATCTTCTTCTGGCCGGAAGCCGGCGGCCTGTTCCTGGAACACGACAACTTCATTCCGGCCAATCCGCTCGTCACGCCGGAACACATCAAGCCGGTCTGGTACTTCACTCCGTACTACGCCATCCTGAAAGCCGTCCCTGACAAGCTGATGGGCGTCATCCTGATGGGCCTGTCGGTGGTGATCCTGTTCTTCCTGCCCTGGCTCGACCGGTCGCCCGTGAAGTCGATCCGCTACAAGGGGCTCTGGTACAAGATCATGCTGGGCGCATTCGCGATCGCCTTCGTTCGCCTCGGCATGCTCGGCATGTCCGAGGGCACGCCGGCCCAGACCATCGAAATGCGGATCTGGACCTTCGTTTATTTCGCCTTTTTCATCCTTCTGTATTTCCTGAGCCCGCGAGGAAAGACCAAACCGGTTCCAGAGAGGTTGACACACTGATGAACAGGAAATCTTTTTCAGCCCTCATTGTCCTGGCGGCGCTGCTCGTTTCGAGCACCCCCGCCCTTGGCGCCGGCGGCGGCCAGCTGCAACATGCCGAAGTCAACGTCCGCGACATCGCGGCCATCCAGCGCGGAGCCAGGCTGTTTGTCAACTACTGCCTGTCCTGCCACAGCGCCGGCTACATGCGCTACAACCGGCTTGCCGAAGACCTCGGTCTGAGCGAGGACCTGGTCATGGAGAACCTGGTTTTCGCGGACGTCAAGATTGGCAATACCATGGATATAGCGATGCGTGAAGACGATGCCGAGGCCTGGCTGGGCAAGGCGCCGCCCGATCTTTCCCTGATCTCGCGTTCCCGAGGCGCCGACTGGCTGTACACGTACATGCTGACCTTCTACCAGGACGAGACGGGGGGTTGGAACAATACGGTAATGGCCAACGCTGCGATGCCGCACGTCATGTGGCAGCTCCAGGGTATCCAGAAAGCGGTTTACGCAACCCACGATGGTCAGGAGGTGATCGATCACCTGGTCCTGGCGCAGCCCGGCCTGCAGACCCCGGAAGAGTACGAAGAGACCGTGCGCGATCTCGTCACCTTCCTGGAATACCTGGGTGAGCCGGCCAAAGTCAAGCGGAAGAACATCGGCGTATGGGTGCTGCTGTTCCTCGCGCTGTTTGCGTTGGTCTCGTATGCACTGAAAGCAGAATACTGGCGGGATGTGCACTGAACACCGACAAACAATAATGTGCCGCATTGGGCCGGCACAGAAACAGGAATCAGGAGAGTAGCGTGGCAATATCAGTTCGAGGCCGTTCGACCATGGCATTGTATTCATCCGAAACGTCCCTGGATTGTCACCGGGTGCGGTTCGTGCTGGCTGAGAAAGGCATCAATGTCGATATCGTCAATGTCTCGGCGGACGAGTCCGCCGCGGCTGACATGGCGGAACTCAATCCTTACAACGAAGCGCCGACCCTGGTGGACCGCGACCTGGTGCTCTACGACGCAGGCGTGATCAACGATTACCTGGACGAACGTTATCCCCACCCGCCATTGATGCCGGTGGACCCGGTATCGCGGGCGCAGCTCAGGCTGGTCCATCACCGCGTGCTGAAAGACTGGTTCTCGCTGGCCTTCGAAATCGAAAACTCGAGGGGTAAGAAAGCGGAAGCGGCGGGCAAACAGCTCAAGGAGGGCATCATCGCGGCCAACGAGCTGTTCAGAATGTCGGAATTTATCCTGAGCGACGAGCTGAGCCTGGTCGACTGCACCCTCGGTCCCCTGTTGTGGCGCCTGCCGCATTACGGCGTCAAGCTTGGCAAGCCGGGCACCTCCGTTGACAGCTACGCGCATCGGATCTTCTCCCGGCCGTCGTTCAAGCGGAGCCTGACGCAGGCCGAAAGGGACCTGATGCTCGCCGCCTGATCGGCTCCCCCGATGAACGAGGAAATGACGTCAAACCGGCCGTACCTGCTGCGGGCATTGTACGATTGGATTTCGGACAATCAAATGACCCCTCACATCCTGGTCGAGGCGGGCGCCGAAGGCGTCGACGTCCCGGACCAGGCCGTGCAGAAGGGTAAAGTCATACTCAATATCGCCCATTCCGCCGTCCGGGACCTGGATCTCGGCAACGGCTGGCTGACCTTCATGGCCCGTTTTTCGGGAAACGAATACCGGGTTGCGGTGCCGGTTGAAGCGGTGCTGGCGATCTATGCGAAGGAAAACGGGCAGGGCATGATGTTCACGCAGGACGACGAATCCGATCCTTCCGGCGATCCGGACAGGGATCCGGACGGCGGGCCGTCAAAGCGCCCCCACCTCACCATCGTCAAGTAATCGGGGTTTACCCATTCCGGCGATTCATGGCTAATGAATGTGATCTATCACGGGGCCGTGGTCGGTTTCGATGATGACAGTAGGCCGCCGGCCAGGCGCGATCAAGACAACACCCCCCTTGCGTGGAACGCCTTTGAAGGCGAACTCGAAAGTGTACTTCAGTCCCCAGGCGCGGGCCGGATCTTCCTTCCGCAGCTGGACTGAGTCCAGCATGACGGTGTCGTCAATCAGGATCAGCCCGTGTTCCCGGCACGCTTTGGAGGCGGCCCGGCGCGCCAGCTCCTTGCCGTGCAGCAGCCGCCACCAGGTGATGGCGGCGAAACCGGCCACGATCAGGATCAACAGGCCGGTCACCGGCGGATTCCGGGCCGGCCGGAAAGCAGAACGTCAGCCGCGCCGGTCCCCCCGTCCACCGGGCGGCAGGAGGCGAAGGCGACGACCCTGGGGTGTTTGCGCAGAATCCGGCGGGTCATCATCTTGATCCGGGGAAGGTTTTTCGAGCGCAGCCCCTTGCCATGAACGATCCGGACGCAGCCCAGGCCACGGTCCAGGGCGGAATCAAGGAAATCCAGCAGGACGGTTTTCGCCGTTTCTACATCCATGTAATGCAGGTCGATCGTGTCGGAGACGCTGTAATGGCCGCGCCGCAAGCGCCGGAGCACACGTTTCTGGTGGCCCGGGCGCAGGTAAAGCAATTCCTCGCCGGTTTCCAGTTCGGCTGCGGCGTCGTCGAACTCCAGCAATTCCCGCATCGCCTCCCGGTCGTCTTTCTCCCGCTGAAACGCCCTCGCAGGCGTTCTTTTCGGAACGGGTTCGATCCGGTCCGGCGCACGCAACGGCGTCACGCCGTCCATGGCCTCACGGAAAGTGTTGTCATCTTGGTTTTTCTTTCCTGAATCCATTTCAGTCAACCGGTGAAGGCCTTACAATAGCAATTTCCACAGCGGAAATTGCATGCACTTACTGATCAGTAATGACGATGGGATCACGGCGCGGGGTATTCAAGTCCTGTCGGAACGGATGGCGGAACTCGGCAAGGTCACCATCGTGGCCCCCGACCAGAACCGCAGTGGCGCCAGCAACTCGCTGACGCTGGAACTGCCGGTGCGTCTCAGGAAGACGGGTGAAAGAATGTACAGCGTAAGCGGAACGCCGACGGACTGCGTGCACATCGCCCTGACGGGACTCCTCGACAGGGATCCGGACATGGTGATCTCCGGGATCAACGCCGGCGCGAACCTCGGAGACGACGTGATCTACTCCGGGACAGTGGCGGCTGCGATGGAGGGCCGCTTTCTCGGCCTGCCCGCGATCGCGGTGTCGCTGGTCTTCAACGACCGGCCCGAGCACTACGCCACGGCGGCCGAGGCCGTCGCCCTGCTGGTGGATCGCCTCGACAAGGATCCGCTTCCGGCGGATACCATTTTGAATATCAACGTGCCGGACTTGCCCTTTGAAAAAATTCGCGGTTTCGAGGTCACCCGGCTCGGCCACAGGCATCGGGCGGAGCCGGTGGTCAAGGCGACGGACCCGCGCGGCCGTCCGATGTACTGGATCGGTCCTGCCGGCCCGGAGCAGGACGCCGGCCCAGGAACCGATTTCGACGCGATCCGCCGAGGCTACATTTCCATCACCCCCATCCACGTGGACCTGACCCGTTACCAGGCACTGGACCAGGTGTCCGGATGGGTTTCGGAAATTTCATTCGACCGCACCGCGGCGCCGGAGAACGCGGCATGATCCATGGCCGTAAACTCAAGGCCATTCCGAAAGGGATCGGCATGACTTCACAGGGAACCCGCAACCGCTTGGTCCAGCGTCTGCGGGGGAACGGAATCGAGGACGAGCGAGTACTGGACGCCATCTCCACTATCCCCCGCCACGAATTCGTGGACGAGGCGCTGTCCAGCCGGGCGTACGAAGACACCGCATTGCCCATTGGTCTGAGCCAGACCATCTCCCAGCCGTGGGTCGTGGCGAAGATGACCGAAGCCATTCTGGACGGCGGTTCGCCGAAAAAGGTGCTGGAAGTCGGAACCGGCTCGGGTTACCAGGCCGCCATCCTGTCCTGCCTGGTCGAAAGCGTTTTCACCGTCGAACGGATCGAGGAATTGCTGAAGCTGGCCCGGCGGCGATTCCACAAGTTGAAGCTCAATAATATCTACACTCGCTACGCCGACGGTCACCTGGGCTGGCCCAGCCAGGCGCCTTTCGACGGCATCATCGTGACCGCCGCCGCCAATGGAGTTCCCCCGGAACTTCTCGAACAACTCGGAATCGGAGGGGTATTGGTCGCGCCGGTGGAGAGTGGAGGCATGCAACGCCTGCTCGCTATTCGCCGAATGGAGGATGGTTTCGATGAGAAAGACCTCGGCGGCGTGATTTTCGTCCCCTTGCTGAGCGGTCTGTCATGAGCCATGTGGTTAACAGCAGAATCCTGGTCCTCGCCGTCGCGGCGCTGCTCTGCCTGTCGCAGCTCAGCGGGTGCAGGGGCTGGCGGCCCGACGAGGACGGCAGTGCCGGCAGTCGCTCGTACCGGCAGACTCCCGATGGCTACTACCGTGTCCGGAACGGCGATTCACTTCACGCTATTGCATTCAAGTACGGTCTCGACTGGCGGGACATCGCTGCCTGGAATGGAATTCGGTCGCCTTACACCATCTACCCCGACCAGGAACTCAGGCTGAGTGAGCCCGCAACGCGGAGCGTCGCTACCGGCTCCGGCACGGTGACGACGGCTCCGGGCCGGAAACAGCCGACCGCGAAAACGGTCTCCGTTCCACCGCCGGCGACGAGTCCGGCCCAGACTTCGCCCGTCAAGACGACCCGGTCTGAAGCGCCGCCGCCCGCACCCGCCGGCGAGCCCGGCAAGTGGCTGTGGCCGGCGGAGGGGCGAATCATCAGTAATTTCAAGCCCAACGACCCGGCCCGCAAGGGCATCGACATCGGCGGCAAGGAAGGGCAGGTCGTGATTGCTTCCGCCGGGGGAGAGGTGGTCTACAGCGGCAGCGGCCTGATCGGATACGGTGAGTTGATCATCATCAAGCACAGCGAGCGCCTGCTGAGCGCCTATGCGCATAACCGCAAGCGCCTGGTCGGCGAAGGCCAGCAGGTGAAAGGTGGCGACAAGATTGCCGAGATGGGTACGAACGACCGGAACCAGGCCATGCTTCACTTCGAAATCAGATTGAATGGTAATCCGCAGGACCCCCTCAAATACCTTCCGGGGCGCTGAATCCTTAGCAGATGGAACAAAAAGTTCCATGATCCAGATCAAATTCTACAAACTTTGGCAGGCTAACGTGGTATATTCAATAGTCCACCCTGTTAACTTTTTGGATTGATCTTCTGCGGATGACCGGGGCGGGAATTCTGCGGGGTGGGCCGGTCGTCCAGCGCTTATTTGAGCGTGAGGAGGGGGGGGATGAAAAATGTCCAGACCGGGCACCGGGACGGCAATGGAGCACGTCAGCCGAAGGCTGCGGCGCCGCCACGGCCACGTCCCGCATTGAAGGCTGCCAACACGAAGGCGGTCCATAACCAGGACGTCACCCGAATTTATCTCAGCGAGATCGGCCGGGCGCGCCTGTTGACGGCCGAAGAGGAGATCTCCCTCACACGAGCCGCGCGCAAGGGCTGCAGCGCCAGCCGGCAGCGTATGATTGAATCCAACCTGCGACTCGTGGTCAACGTAGCGCGCGCTTACGTGAAACGCGGCCTGCCTCTGCTGGACCTGGTAGAGGAAGGCAATCTCGGATTGATTCGCGCGGTCGAAAAATTCGACCCGGACCGCGGTTGCCGCTTTTCGACCTATGCGACCTGGTGGATTCGCCAATCCGTGGAGCGTGCGATCATGAACCAGTGCCGGACCGTGAGGCTTCCGATTCACGTGATCCGGGAACTGACCATCTACCTGCGCGCTTCGCGGGAACTCGAGCAGAAACTGAGCCGCCAGCCGACCACGGAGGAAGTGGCGCAGAAACTGGGTACGGAAACGGCCAACGTGGAGCGCCTGTTCGGCCTCAACGAGCCCATCTCGTCAGCCGACGAATCTTCCGAATACGGATCGAGGAGGCCCATCCTTGATTCCATCGCCGATGAAAAAGGAAGAAATCCCGAAGCCCGCTACGCCGACGCGGCGGCCGAGCGGCTGCTGGAAAGCTGGCTGAACCAGTTGTCACCACAGCAACGTGACGTTGTGGAACACCGTTACGGCCTGCACGGCCACGGCAAGAGAACCCTGGAAGAAGTCGGCAACCTGCTGGGGGTAACGCGCGAGCGCGTCCGCCAGGTTCAGCTGGCGGCGCTTTCCCGGCTCCGGGATATCTCCAGCCGGGAGGGTTTCCGGGAGCTGCCCCTCAGCGATTGAGCCCCGCCCGGATTGTTTTATTGGACAGGAAGAGCGAATTTATTCGCGATGGTTTTAGTGTTTTCATTTTTTTCTGCCAAAACTACAAAAGAAAACCATCGCGAATAAATTCGCTCCTACAGGATAATCAGCCGGTGTTCGGATTCAATCCGAAACGGAAGACCAACCAACCGGCAGCAACGCCGCCACCACGTTCCGGGATTCCGAAACCAGCACATTGAACGTCCGGCACGCCGCATCCGTGGTCATCACCTCCACGCCCACGCCGCGGCTGTAGAAAACCATCATCAGCGCCGGCGCCAGGAAGATCTGCCGCTCGCCGGTCCCGATCAGCACGACTTCGGGATTCAGCGCCAGCACCGCGTCCAGGTGCTGCTCGGTCAATGCCTCGATGGCGGGGACCGGCCAGTCGGAGACAAGCTCGGTCGCCGATACGATGATCGGGGAGGTGTGGAAGTCGTCGACCACCTGGATTCCCCTAGTCGAGACGGATCGGATAAACAGGTGTTCCCCGGGATGTTCGAGGGTCAGTTCCACTCCGGCGCGCTCTTTCAGGAACCGGCAATACCGCCGGGCAATTCGATCTGCGGTTTCTCCGGGTTTCTCCGGAAAAAGCAGGCAACCTGGCCGATGCTGTGCACCGGCTCGGCCCCGAGCCGGCTTTCGATTTCCGCCGCCCAGGCGGCCCGCGTGTCCCGATCGCTGCGCAGCTTGATTTTGACCAGTTCGTGATGATTCAGGGCGGCGTCGATTTCGGCCATCACGTTTTCGCTCAGGCCCCGGTCTGCGACCATGACGACAGGCTTGAGTTGATGGGTCAGTCCCCGGAGGTGCCGAAGCTGGCGATTGTTTAAGGACATGTGAGGCTTCCTGATGTCGTAAACTGGGAACGGTTTCGAGGAGCGCATTCTATCACGCGGGGCTAAGGCGGAAATGGCCAGGAGCAAAAGCAGCAAGCGGTGGTTGTCAGAGCACTTCGACGATTATTACGTCAAGCAGGCCCAGCAGAAAGGGCTGCGTTCGCGTTCGGCGTTCAAATTGCTGGAACTGCAGGAGAAGTACGAACTGATCCGGCCGGGCATGGTCGTGGTGGATCTGGGCGCCGCCCCCGGCGGCTGGTGCCAGGTGGTCCGGCCGCTGCTTGGTGACCAGGGTCGGGTGGTGGCGCTGGATATCCTGGAAATGGAGCCACTGGAAGGCGTTGAATTCATCCAGGGCGATTTCACCGAGGAAATGCCGCTTCGGGCGCTGGAAGACCGGCTGGGGGGGCTGGAAGTCGATCTTGTGTTGTCGGACATGGCCCCCAATATGAGTGGAATGTCGGCCATCGACCAGGCCAGGACGATGTATCTGGCAGAGCTGGCACTGGAATTCGTTCGGGCGCATCTGAAACCCGGCGGTGATTTCGTGGTCAAGTTATTCCAGGGAACGGATTTTGACGGATATGTGCGGGAAGTCCGGTCCCTGTTTACGAAGGTGCAGGTCAGGAAGCCGAAAGCATCACGGCCCAGGAGCCGGGAGGTGTATTTGCTGGCCCGCGGGCGCCAAGTCAAGTAAATTGGTGTTGCAAGACGAATTTCGTGTCCGGAAATCCGGACGCCCGAGGATTTGATTTGAACGACCTAGCCAAAAATCTGTTGACCTGGGCGATCATCGCGATCGTGCTGGTTTCCATATTCAACCACTACGCCAGTGTCGGCACCGTGCCCGATTCTCTTTCATATTCCGAATTCCTCGAAAACGTGCGTAACGGCCAGGTCGCCGAGGTGCACATCCAGAGCAACGATTCGGGCAACAACATCAGCGGCAAGGGCGTTGACGGAGGCGAATTCAAGACATTTGGGCCGCCGGATCCCAAGCTGGTGGACGACCTGGTCGAGAACAAGGTCCAGATCACGGCTGAGCCGCCGGCGGAACGGTCGGTCTTCGTTGACCTGATCCTCGGCGTGGCGCCCATCCTGCTGCTGATCGGCGTCTGGGTCTATTTCATGCGCCAGATGCAGGGCGGCGGGGCTGGCCGCGGAGCAATGTCGTTTGGCAAGAGCCGTGCCAAGCTCCAGGGCGAAGACCAGGTCAAGGTGACCTTCGAAGACGTGGCTGGGGTGGAAGAAGCCAAGGAGGAAGTCAGCGAACTGGTCGAATTTCTCCGCAACCCGGGCAAGTTCCAGAAACTCGGCGGGCACATTCCGCGCGGCGTGTTGATGGTGGGCTCGCCGGGCACCGGCAAGACCCTGTTGGCCAGGGCCATCGCCGGCGAGGCAAAAGTGCCGTTCTTCTCGATATCGGGTTCCGATTTTGTCGAAATGTTCGTGGGTGTGGGCGCTTCCCGCGTCCGCGACATGTTCGACCAGGCCAAGAAACACGCTCCTTGCATCATTTTCATCGATGAGATCGACGCCGTCGGACGGCACCGCGGAGCCGGGCTGGGCGGAGGCCACGACGAACGCGAGCAGACCCTGAACCAGCTGCTGGTGGAAATGGATGGATTCGAAGGCGGCGAGGGCGTTATCGTCATCGCGGCGACCAACCGCCCGGATGTGCTGGACCCGGCGCTGCTGCGCCCGGGCCGTTTCGACCGGCAAGTGGTCGTGCCGCTGCCGGACATCCGCGGTCGCGAGGCCATTCTCAAGGTGCACATGCGCAAGGTTCCCATCTCCGACGACGTGAATGCCAAGGTGATCGCGCGTGGCACGCCCGGCTTCTCTGGCGCCGACCTCGCGAACCTGGTCAATGAAGCGGCGCTGTTCGCCGCGCGTGACAACGCGAAGTTCGTGACCATGGACCACCTGGACCGCGCCAAGGACAAGATCATGATGGGCACCGAGCGGCGCTCCATGGTGATGTCCGACAAGGAGAAGAAACTGACGGCCTATCACGAGGCGGGCCACGCCATCGTCGGGCGCCTGGTTCCGGAGCACGACCCGGTCTACAAGGTAACCATCATCCCGCGCGGTCGCGCGCTGGGCGTAACGATGTTCCTGCCGGAGCAGGACAAGTACAGCATTTCCAGGCTGCAACTGGAAAGCCAGCTCGCCAGTCTGTTCGGCGGCCGGGTGGCGGAGGAACTGGTGTTCGGTGCCGAGAACGTCACCACCGGCGCCTCCAACGACATCGAGCGCGCCACCGCCATAGCCCGCAACATGGTCACCAAGTGGGGCCTGACCGAAAAGTTGGGACCGCTGACGTATTCCGAGGATGAGGACGAGGTCTTCCTGGGCCGTTCCATCACGCAGCACAAGCACGTCTCCGACGACACCGCCCGGCTGATCGACGTGGAAGTGCGCGAGATCATCGATGCGGCCCACTCGCAGGCGAAGTCCCTGCTGGAATCCCATTCCGAGAAGTTGCACCTGATGGCTGCTGCGCTGACCAAGTACGAGACCATCGACGGTGGCCAGATTGACCAGATCATGGAAGGCCACGAACCCGATCCTCCGGAAGGCTGGCAGGACAGCGAACCCGACCAGATGGGCGGCGAAGTCGACGACGCAGGCGATTCCGGGGACCGGACGACCATCGGGGGCCCCGCCCAGCAGCATTGATCCGTCTTCGCACCCTTCTTGCAGACAGAACGGCCGGTCGGCGTTAAAATTCCCGCATGAGCCGCAAGTATTTTGGAACCGACGGAATCCGTGGACGGGTTGGCGAACACCCGATCACCGCGGACTGGATTCTGAGACTGGGCCGGGCAGCGGGGATCGTGCTGGCCGGCAACGACAAGCGGGGCGTGGTGATTGGCAAGGATACGCGCGTGTCCGGCTATATGTTCGAATCCGCCCTGGAGGCCGGCCTGGCCGCCGCCGGCGCCAACGTCCTCCTTTTGGGTCCCATGCCGACACCGGCCGTGGCCTACCTGACCCGCACGCTCTATGCCTGTGCGGGTATCGTCATCTCCGCATCCCACAATCCTTACGAAGACAATGGGATCAAGTTCTTTTCGGCTGACGGCGAGAAGCTGCCGGACGAAATCGAGCAAGCCATCGAAGACGAGCTGGAGCGGCCTTTCGTAACGGTAGACTCTGCGCACATGGGCAAGGCAGCGCGGGTCGATGACGCGGCAGGCCGCTACATCGAATTCTGCAAAGGCACGATGCCGTTCGGCTTCCTGCTCAGCGGCCTGAGGATCGCGCTGGATTGCGCGCATGGGTCCACCTACCGGGTCGCGCCCGCGGTCCTTCAGGAACTCGGCGCGAAAGTGCACGTCATCGGCAACGAACCGGACGGAATGAATATCAACGCCGGCTGCGGCTCGACGCAGCCGGAAGCGATGCAGGAGCACGTTCGGATTTGCAGGGCCGATCTCGGCATCGCACTGGACGGAGACGGCGACCGGGTGGTTTTGGCGGACGGCGACGGCGAACTGATCGACGGCGATGAACTGCTGTACATCATCGCCAGCGCGCGCCGGGCCGAGGGAAATTTCAGCGGCGGGGTCGTGGGTACGGTGATGACGAATTTCGGCCTGGAATTGGCGCTGTCCGAACTGGATATCCCTTTCCTGCGGACCCAGGTGGGAGACCGGCACATACACCGCGCACTGATCGAGAAAGGGTGGACCCTGGGCGGCGAGACCTCAGGCCACCTGCTGGCGCTCGACCGTGCCAGCACCGGTGACGGCATCGTCAGCGCCTTGCAGGTGCTGGAGCTGATGGTGCGCAGCGGCAAGAGCCTGAAGGAGCTCCGGCAGGGCATGCGGAAGTTTCCGCAGACCATGATCAACGTACGGGTTTCGGCCAGCGCCCGCGAAGCCCTGGGAGGGTCCGAGGCCATCAACCGGGCCGTGCGCGACGTGGAAGCCGAATTGAATGGCCAGGGCCGTGTCATCCTCAGGCCATCGGGCACCGAGCCGCTGATTCGCGTGACGCTCGAAGGAGCCGACCAGACACAGGTCGAGCGCCTCGCGCGCCAGCTCGCCGACACGGTGCGCGACGAACTGGGCGGCGGCTGACCGGAAATCGGCCGTGGCTTCGCAGGTTCCCGTTCTCGACCTCCGGCGATTCGAACTGGATCTCCCCGGGCTGGTCAGCGAGGCGGGTGACGCATACCGCGAGTTCGGGTTCTGCGGGTTCGCGAACCACGGGCTGCCGCAACGCCTGATCGACGAATCGTACGACGTATTCCGCCGTTTCTTCGCACTGCCCCTGGAAGTCAAGATGAAGTACCGTTCTATGGCTGGCGGGCAGCGGGGTTATACGCCGTTCGGTGTCGAGCAGGCCCGGGACCAGGGCGTGCCGGACCTCAAGGAATTCTGGCACACCGGCAGGGAAGTGGGCCCCGACAATCCATGGCCCGATATTCTCGAACCCAATCCCTGGCCGCGCGAGATTCCGGACTTCCGCCTGAGGGCTGGCGCACTCTACCGTGCCCTGGATGAACTGGGCCGGCGAATCCTGCAGATAATAGCGCTTTCACTGGGTCTGGACCGGCACTGGTTCGACGCGAAGGCGAACATGGGCAACAGCGTGTTGCGGGCCATCCACTATCCGCCCATCACCGAACGGGAAACCCCGGCCGTGCGCGCGGCGGAGCATGAGGACATCAACCTGATCACCTTGTTGCTGGGTTCGAACGAAGAGGGCCTGCAGATTCGGTCGCGCGAAGGCGGCTGGATTCCCGTGACCAGCATCCCGGGCACGATCGTGGTCAATATCGGCGACATGATGAAAAGGCTGACCAACCACGTGCTGCCGTCCACGCCCCACCGGGTGGTCAACCCGCCGGGGACCAAGTCCGACCAGGCCCGCTACTCGATCCCTTTCTTCGTGCACCCGAATCCGGATTTCATCATCGAGACCCTGCCGAACTGCAGCAGTGATTCAAATCCGAACCGCTACCCGGAGCCGATTCCAGCCAATGATTTCCTCGTCCAACGCCTCCGGGAAATCAAACTAATGTAAGAGCGGATTTATCCGCTCCTGCAATGCTAATCAGTCCAGGACGCCCAGTTCCTTGCCCACCCGGGTGAACGCTGCGACCGCCCGGTCCAGGTGTTCGCGCTCGTGCGCGGCCGAGACCTGGACCCGGATGCGCGCCTCGCCCTTGGGAACAACGGGGAAGAAGAATCCGATCACGTAGATTCCTTCGTCCAGCAGGCGGGCGGCGAATTCCTGCGACAAAGGCGCGTCGTGGAGCATCACCGGTACGATCGGGTGCACCCCGGGCTTGATGTCGAATCCGGCATCGGTCATCGCAGTACGGAAGTAACGTGTGTTTTCCTCCAGCCGGTCACGCAGCGCTGTGGTTTCGGAAAGCATGTCGAAAACGCGTATGCCGGCGGCCACCAGCGGGGGCGGGAGCGTGTTGGAGAACAGGTAGGGGCGGGAGCGCTGGCGCAGCAGGTCGATGATCTCCTGGCGCCCGGTGGTGAAGCCGCCCGAGCCGCCGCCCAGCGCCTTGCCCAGCGTCGATGTGAATATGTCGATTCGGTCCATCACGCCGTGGTGCTCTGCCGAGCCCCTGCCGGTCGGACCCAGGAAACCGGTGGCGTGGCTGTCGTCCACCATCACCATCGCATCGTATTTCTCCGCAAGTGCGGTGATTTCATCCAGTTTCGCGATGTAACCGTCCATGCTGAACGCGCCGTCTGTCGCGATCAGGCGGCTGCGGCAGCCCTGGGTCGATTGCAGTATCTCTTCCAGGGCGTTCATGTCGCTGTTGGGGTAACGATGCCTCTGGGCTTTGCACAGGCGGATGCCGTCGATGATCGAGGCGTGGTTCAGCGCATCGGAAATCACCGCGTCTTCCGGCCCGAGCAGCGTTTCGAAAAGACCGCCGTTGGCATCGAAGCAGGAGGTGTAGAGGATGGTGTCGTCGGTGTCGAAGAAGCGTGAAATGGTCGCTTCCAGTTGTTTATGCAGGTCTTGCGTGCCGCAGATGAACCGCACCGATGCCAGCCCGAAGCCGTGGTCGTCCAGGGCCCGGTGAGCGGCCGCGACCACGTCGGGGTTGTCCGCCAGGCCCAGGTAATTGTTGGCGCAGAAATTCAGGACTTCGCTGCCGTCCTGGACCTTGATTTCCACGCTCTGCGGCGTCGTGATCACGCGCTCGGTCTTGTACAGTCCGGCTTCCTGGATTTCCTCCAGCGTGTGTTGATAACGTTCAAAAGTGCTCATTTTGTCCACCCATGATGATCCTGCCGGTTCAGATTTCGCCCGACCAGTCGCAGACGACTTTGCCGCATTCGCCCGTCCGCATCAGTTCGAAGCCGTGCTCGTAGTGTTCGATCGGGATGTGGTGCGTCAGGGCCCGCCGCAACGGAAAGCCGGTAAGCACCATCTGTGTCATTTTGTACCAGGTCTCGTACATCCGCCTGCCGTAAATGCCGTGCAACTCCAGGCCCTTGAAGATGATCTGGTCCCAGTCGCAGCCGGTACCGTCCGGCAGAAGGCCCAGCAGGGCGACTTTTCCGCCGTGGTACATGTGGTGCAGCAGGTCGTTGAAAGCCGTGGCGTCTCCCGACATCTCCAGGCCGATATCGAAACCGTCGATTCCCAGTTCCCCTACGATGTCCGCGATGGATTCCCGTTTCACGTTGACGGTGCGGGTCGCGCCCATGTTCCGGGCCAGGTTGAGCCGGTAGTCGTTCACGTCGGTGATCACCACGTGCCGCGCTCCGACATGGCGGCAAATTCCGGCGGCGATGATGCCGATTGGCCCCGCCCCGGTGATCAACACGTCCTCCCCGACCAGGTCGAACTGGAGGGCGCAGTGCGCGGCGTTGCCGAAGGGATCGAAGAACGCGGCCAGTTCGGGTGCAATCTCATCCGGAATGGGCCAGAGGTTGCTGGCCGGCGCGGCAAGGTACTCGGCGAATGCGCCGTCCCGGTTGACGCCGATGCCGATGGTGTTCGCGCAGACGTGCGGGTGGCCGGCGCGGCAGTTGCGGCAGTGTCCGCAGACGATGTGGCCTTCGGCCGAAACGCGGTCCCCGACCTCGTAGCCTGTGACCCCGTCGCCCAATTGCGTGATACGGCCCACGAACTCATGCCCGATCACCAGCCCCGGCCGGATCGTGCGCCGGGCCCAGTCGTCCCAGAGGTAGATGTGCAGATCGGTGCCGCAGATTGCAGTCTTCTCCAGCTTGATCAGCACCTCGTTCGTGCCGGGTGAGGGAACCGGGACTTCTTCCATCCAGATTCCTTCGGCAGCTTCGCGCTTCACCAGCGCGCGCATCGTCTGGCTCATGTCTTCTCCTGAATGTTCCCGTCAGGCCAGGGGAGGGCCGGTAAGGGAATTGTCATCCGATTCACGGCTGGCGGCATTGATCCGGATCGTCTTTCCAGGCCTTCAACTGCGTTGCCAGCGCCGCCAGTACAGCCGATGCCGGCCCCCGGAAACACTGGTCCGCATGCATGCTCAGCGGCGTTTGCTGCGGATTGACCTCGATCAGCGCCGCCCCGTTTTCCAGCGCCATCAGGGGCAGGCTGGCGGCCGGCTGCACCAGCGAAGTGGTGCCGACGGACAGGCAGACGTCGCAAACCGCCGCGGTATTCATTGCTTCCTGCATCGCTTCCTGCGGCAGCACCTCCCCGAACCAGACGACGTCGGGCCGCGCCAGGCCGTGGCTGATATAGGGGGAAGGCGGGACTTCGTGCGGTGAATCCGCCAGCCATTCCGCGCTGATCGGGCGGCCGGTGATGTGGCATTTGGAACGAAGGATGTTACCGTGCAATTCGATCACGCGCCGCGACCCCGCAAGCTGATGCAGTCCGTCCACGTTCTGGGTCACGATACTGAGAGTCGGCAGCATGGACTCCAATGTGATCAGCGCCTGGTGCCCGGCGTGCGGCCGTGCTTCCCGGACGGCCCTGCGCCGTTCCTCGTACCACTCCCAGACACGCGCCGGGTTGGACTTGAACGCCTCCGGCGTGGCCAGGTCTTCGGGCCGGTAATTCGCCCACAGGCCGGTCTGCGCGTCCCGGAACGTGGGGATTCCGCTTTCCGCGGACATGCCCGCGCCGGTCAGCACCATCACGTGGTTCGCTTCGTCCAGTCGTGCCAGTAGCCGATCGGAGAGTCTTTCCACCTTCGCGTCGTTCAATCGTATGCTTCCATCAACGTGGCAGGAATAGGGTCTTGCGTGTATTCTACGCGGTTCACTGCGGTAACTGACGAACTCCATGAACGGAAAGCTATACATAAAGACGCACGGCTGCCAGATGAACGAGTACGATTCGGGCAAAATGGCCGACGTGCTGGCGGCGTCCCACGGCCTGGAACTGACGGACCGTGAGGACGAGGCCGATGTCATCCTGATCAACACCTGCTCGATCCGGGAGAAGGCCCAGGAGAAGGTTTTTTCCCAGCTTGGCCGGTGGAAAGAACTCAAGAGAGGCAATCCGGGCCTGGTGATCGGCGTGGGGGGTTGCGTCGCAAGCCAGGAGGGCGAGGCCATTATCGACCGCGCCCCGATCGTGGACATGGTGTTCGGCCCGCAGACCCTTCACCGCCTCCCTTCAATGCTGGAATCCGTGCGCGGCGGCGCCCGCTCGGCCGTGGACGTCTCGTTTCCGGAAGTCGAAAAATTCGATAAGCTGCCCGAGCCCGGAGCACAGGGTCCCACCGCTTTCGTTTCGGTTATGGAAGGCTGCAGCAAGTACTGCACCTTCTGCGTGGTGCCGTACACGCGCGGCGAGGAGATCAGCCGTCCCTTCGACGACGTGGTCGCCGAATGCGCGATCCTGGCGGAAAAAGGCGCCCGGGAAATCAACCTGCTGGGACAGAACGTCAACGCTTACCGCGGCCCGATGCACGACGGGACTGTCGCAGACCTGGCGCTGCTGATCCATTACGTTTCAGCCATCGACGGCATCGAGCGCGTGCGGTTCACCACCTCGCACCCGGTGGAATTTTCACAGACCCTGATCGATGCCTATGGCGAGGTTCCGGAATTGGCCAACTACCTGCACCTGCCGGTCCAGACCGGCTCCGACCGAGTGCTGACCCAGATGAAGCGCGGCCACACGGTCCTGGAGTACAAGCAGAAAATCCGCCGCTTGAGGGAGAAGCGCCCGGACATCAGCCTGTCGTCGGATTTCATCGTCGGCTTTCCCGGTGAAACGGAAAGTGATTTTGAAGACACGATGAAACTGATCCGCGAACTGGATTTCGACCAGAGCTTCAGTTTCATTTTCTCGGCCCGGCCCGGCACCCCGGCCGCCAGCCTTCCGGACGACGTGCCGCTGGAAGTGAAAAAGGAGCGCCTGTTCCGGCTGCAGGCCCTGGTCAACGAACAGGCGGCCCGGATCAGCGAAGGCATGGTCGGGACCACGCAGCGGGTCCTGGTGGAAGGCGAGAGCAAGAAGAGCGCAAAGCAACTGGCCGGACGCACCGAGAACAATCGCGTGGTGAATTTCGACGGTCATCCCCGCCTGGTCGGGAATTTCGTGGACGTGGTGATCAGCGAGGCCCTGAGCCACTCGCTCCGCGCTCGGGTAGTGCTGTCCGGCAGCGAGTCGGCGGACGCGGCATGAACGATCGCCTGGCGCTGGAACTGGAGCCGGTAGACACGCTCAGGCTGGCGAACCTCTGCGGCCAGTTCGACGAGCATCTCAAGCAGATCGAGTCTCGTCTCGGCGTGGAAATTTTCTGCCGGGGCAGCCTGTTCACGATCCAGGGTGACAAGCGTCCGCGCCGGGCCGCCCGGCGTCTGTTGCAGGACCTGTATCGCCTTTCCGCCACTGAAGTCCTGACGCCCGAGACCATCAACCTGCACTTGCAGGAGTCGGGTGTGGACGAATTGGGCGGCGAAGAGGAGCCGGCCGCCGCCATTGAGGAAGTGAGCATCAAAACCAAGCGCGGGATAATCCGCGGTCGCGGCCCCAACCAGAAGAACTACCTGAAAAACATCGACCGCCACGCCATCAATTTCGGAGTGGGTCCGGCCGGAACCGGCAAGACCTACCTGGCGGTCGCCTGCTCGGTTGCGGCTCTGCAGTCTGACCAGGTCCAAAGAATCGTACTGGTCAGGCCGGCCGTGGAAGCCGGTGAACGCCTCGGATTCCTTCCGGGCGACATGGCGCAGAAGGTGGATCCCTACCTCCGCCCGCTGTACGACGCCCTTTATGAAATGCTCGGTTTCGAGCACATGGCCACGCTGATCGAGCGCAACGTGATCGAGGTCGCGCCGCTGGCCTTCATGCGTGGCCGCACACTCAACGACGCCTTCGTTATCCTGGACGAGGCCCAGAACACCACGCGGGAACAAATGAAGATGTTTCTGACTCGAATCGGTTTCGGCTCCACGGCCGTAGTCACTGGCGACATCACCCAGATCGACCTGCCCAGCAAGTCCATGTCCGGCCTGAAACACGCACTGAAGATCCTGGCAGGGGTGAAAGGCGTCAGTTTCAGCTATTTCTCCGCGAGCGACGTGGTGCGCCACCCGATGGTTCAGCACATTGTCGAAGCCTATGACCGCGAAAGCGGCCGTTCCGATGACGATTGAGGTTGATCTCCAGGTCGCTACCGCTTTTCAGCCGCTGCCGGAAGCCCGGCAGTTCCTCTCCTGGGCCGAGACGGCATTGCGGGACAGGGATGACGCCGAACTGACCCTCAGACTGGTCGATCGCGAAGAAAGCAGGGCGCTCAATTCCACCTACAGGGACAAGGATCAGGCGACCAATGTACTGTCTTTCCCGGCCGACCTGCCGGAAGAAATCGGCATCCCCCTCGTGGGCGACATCGTCATTTGCGCACCGCTGGTGGCCGAGGAGGCCGAGGCGCAGGAAAAGTCCGTCGAATCGCACTGGGCGCACCTGGTCATTCACGGGATTCTTCACCTTCTGGGCTACGACCACCAGGACGAAAAAGAAGCGGACCTGATGGAATCGCGCGAAATCGATCTCCTGGCTTCCCTGGGCTACGGTAATCCCTACGCCGAAGCCGATTCGTAAAAAACACTGGATTAGCAGCGGCTTCGTCCCTATATTCGGGGGGACGCGAATGGCGTCGCCAGCTTCGAAAACATGAGCGAAGACCAATCGAGCAACGGTTCCGGGAAGAAAACCTGGGTTGAAAAAATCGGTGCAGCTTTTTCAAGCCCTCTCCGGAACCGTGATCAATTGCTGCAAATTCTGAAGGAAGCCTGCGAGCATGGCATCCTGGACGCCGATGCGCTCGCCATGATGGAAGGCGCGCTCGAGGTATCCGAAACCCAGGTCCGCGACGCCATGATCCCCCGTTCACAGATGGTGGTGGTCCACAATGATGCCGACCTCGGGGAGTTCCTGCCCGCTATCATCGAGTCCGGGCATTCCCGCTTCCCGGTGATCGGCGAAGACAAGGACGAGGTCGTGGGCATCCTGATGGCCAAGGATCTGCTGCCTTACCTGGCGCCAGGGGGCGAGGGATGTGACCTGGCGGGCCTCGTCCGGCCAGTCGTCGTCATCCCCGAGAGCAAGAGGCTGAACCTGCTGCTTCGCGATTTCCGCGTTTCTCGCAACCACATGGCGATCGTCGTGGACGAGTTCGGCGGCGTATCCGGCCTCATCACGATCGAAGACGTTCTGGAGGAAATCGTCGGCGAGATCGATGACGAATACGACGAAGAAGAAGAGGCGCTGATCCTGCAGACCGGCCCGGGCCGATACCAGGTCCAGGCGTTGACACCCATCGACGCCCTGAATGACCATTTCGAAAGCGAACTGAGTGACGACGACTACGGTACGGTTGGCGGCCTGTTGCTTGCCGAGTTCGGCCGCGTGCCCGAGTATGGCGATACTGTCACGCTTGGGGACAATTTGGAGTTTCGCGTCGTCAAGGCGGACAGCCGCCGCATCATCACGCTCGAGATGAATGTCCTCGAGACCTGAGCGCCGGCGTTTCACGCTCAGCCTTCTGGCGCTTGTCCTGCTGCTGTCTTGTGGTCCGGCCCAGGCGTCCGGTGAATTCCAGGCCGTCAGTGAACCCGAAGCCTGGCTGGTCACCTACGGACCCGGGCAAATCTATTGGCAGCGCTTCGGCCACAACGCGATTTGGCTGCGTGACCCGGAACTCGGCCTTGATCACGTGTTCAATTTCGGTTTCTTCGATTTCGGCCAGGAGGATTTTTTCCTGCGGTTCCTGCAAGGACGGATGCTGTATTTCTCACTCGCCCGGCCGTCGCGCGAAGAATTCGCAGACTATATCAACGAAAACCGTTCCATTCGGGTTCAGCGTCTGGACCTTTCGCTTGCCCAGAAACTCGCATTGACGGAGTTCCTGCTGGGCGAAGTCCGGCCTGAAAATCGCGAATACCTCTACGACTATTACCTCAACAACTGTTCCACGCGCATCCGCGACGCCATCGACCTGGCGCTCGGCGGCCTGCTGGAATCCGGGTTCCGGCCGCAGGCCGCCAACCTTAGCTGGCGGGATCACACACGGCGGCTGACGTCCGCCGATTTCTGGCTGTATCTCGGGCTCCAGGTCGGGCTCGGTTCCCCCGTCGATGCGCAGAACAGCCGTTGGGACGAGATGTTCATTCCGGGCGTGCTGGCCGATGCGATGGCCGAAACCCGGTTCACCGGGTCGTCTGAGTTCAGGCCGCTGGTCCTGGAGGACGTGCTGCTGTATGAATCCGCGTTCGAACCGCCCCCTGACGCCCCCCTGACCCGCTGGCCGGTCTACCTGCTGGCCTCTCTGGGCGCCCTGTTGGGTGCCTGGTTGCTCTCCCGGCCCATGCCGCCTGTCCTGGTCCCGCTGCTGGCGCGGTCCTGGCTCGTGTTTTCCGGTTTGGTGGGCCTGGGTCTGCTGTATCTCTGGTTCGGCACCGATCACGCGGTTGCGCGCGACAACGTCAACGTACTGGTGTTTTTTCCGCCCTGGATTTTCCTGGCCTTCTGGAAAGGTCATGAAAAGACTTCATTCAGGATCGTGGCCGCCCTGTCAGCGCTCGCGCTAGCCTGGATCGCACTGCCGCCGCAGCAATACAATCTGGACGTACTGGCCTTCTTTCTGCCGCTCAACCTGGGCGCCGCCGCCGCACTCCAGAGCGCCAGACACGCAAGTTAAGAGCGAATTAATTCGCGATCGTTTTATATCTTTAAACGCCGTGCCAATAAGAGGGATCGGGGGACCCCTTCCAGGACACACGCGCTTAACGGCATTTCGGCGGTACTTTTTTGCCTTCGGCAAAGTCGCCCCCCCTCCATCGCCTGCGCTCAAGACGTCCCTGTGCGCTAATAAACTGTTCCCGACAGCTTTATTGTCCTGGAAGGGGTCCCCCGATCCCTCTGTCAAGGCCCCATAAAAACAACCGCGGTGGTGTTATTGGGCGTCAAGAGGAGCAGCCGGGTAGCTCTTTGCAGGACCCTCGAGCTGTCGGGAACAGTCGAGGAGTGCACAAGGATGTCTCGAACGTGTCCTGCAAAGAGCTACCCGGCTGCTCCCCTTGGCACGGCTCTCAAATAAAACACAAAACCATCGCGAATACATTCGCTCCAACTTATAAGCCGCTCTCGGCCAGAAGATCCGCCTGGTTCTCCTGCATCAGCGGGTCGATGATCATGTCCATGCTGCCGGCAAGGAATTCGTCCAGCTTGTAGAGTGTCAGGTTGATGCGATGATCGCTGACCCGCCCCTGCGGAAAGTTGTAGGTGCGGATGCGCTGGGAACGGTCGCCGCTTCCCACCTGGACGCGGCGGGATTCAGCGATTTCCGACGCCTGGCGCGACTGTTCCTGTTCCATGAGCCGGGCCTGCAGCAGCGACATGGCGCGTGCGCGGTTCTTGTGCTGCGAGCGTTCGTCCTGGCATTCCACCACGATGCCGCTGGGGATGTGCGTCAGGCGGATCGCGGAGTCGGTCTTGTTGACGTGCTGGCCGCCGGCGCCGGAGGCGCGAAAGGTATCCACCCGCAAATCGGCCGGATTGATGTCGATTTCCGCCACCCCCTCCACTTCAGGAAGTATGGCGACGGTGCAGGCCGAGGTGTGGATGCGGCCCTGCGACTCGGTTTCCGGGACCCGCTGTACCCGGTGTGTACCCGATTCGAACTTGAAGCGAGAAAATGCGCCCTGGCCGGCGATGCGGGCGATGATCTCCTTGAACCCGCCATGCTCCCCCGGGCTGCTGCTGAGGATTTCCAGCGGCCAGCCACGAGTTTCGGCGTATTTCTGGTACATGCGGAACAAGTCGCCTGCGAAAATCGCGGCTTCGTCTCCGCCGGTGCCGGCCCGGATTTCGAGGAAGATATTGTTGTCGTCGTTGGGGTCTTTTGGCAGCAACAGCAACTGGATTTCACTCTCGAGGGCCTCCACGCGTTCGCTGGCCCGGGCGAATTCCTCGACGGCCATTTCACGCAGGTCAGGATCCGCCTCGTCCATCATCTGGCGGGCATCCTCTACGGCCTCCTGCGTACGCTGCAGATTCTGCCAGCATTGCACGACCGGTTCGATCTGCGCATATTCCACCGACAGTTCCCGGTACCGGTCCTGGTCGGAAAACACGTCCGGCTGCGAAAGCAGCAGGCCGATTTCCTCATGGCGGGCGGAAACCTGCTGCAGTCGCTCTTGCAGGCTGGATTTCATTCCTCTTCTTCCCGGCTTTCCTTCCGGAATATCCGGTCGGCGGCCTTGAGCACTTCGTATTCCTGGTTCTCCGCGGCTTCACGCAGCCGCTTGCTCGGCAGGTGAAGAATCTTGTTGGTCAGTGTGCTGCTGAGCTGCCGCAGAACCTCGGTGGGATTCTTCCCGGCCTCGAGTTTTTTCAGCGCCCGCTCGGTCAGATCCTTTTCGAATTCGTGGGATTGTTCGCGGATCTTCTTGAGCGTGCGTGCGGCGCGGATTCCATACAGCCAGCGCATGAAGCTCCTGACCGCCTCTTCGACGTCGGTGGTGGCGGAGCGGGCGGCGGCGTTGCGCTGTTGCATGTTTTCGTCGACCACCCGCTGCAGGTCGTCGATCGTGTAGAGATACACGTCCTTGAGCTTCGAAACCTCTGGCTCGATATCTCGCGGAACCGCGATATCGATCAGGAACATCGGGCGGTGCCTGCGTTTGCGCAGGGCCGTATTTATGTCCGCCTTGCGGATGACCGGCCGGGGGCTCGCCGTCGAGCTGATCAGGATGTCCGCCTGCGGGAGTGCGTCGCCCAGCGCGTCCAGGGTCAGGCAGGCGCCGCCCAGTTCGCCCGCCAGTTCTTCCGCCTTGCTGCGGCTGCGGTTGACGATCAACAGGTTGGCGATGCCGTGGTCGCGGAGATATCGGCCGCAGAGCTGGACCATTTCCCCGGCGCCGACCAGGACCACGGTCTTGGACTTCAGGTCGCCGAAGATCTGCCGTGCGAGGACCACGGCCGTATAGGCCACCGAAACAGTGTGGTCGCTGATGCCCGAATTGGTCCGGATGGTCTTGGCGGCATTGAACGTGTGCTGGAACAGCCGGTCCAGCACCTTGCCCAGGCTGCCAGCATCGTGGGCCTGCTGCCAGGCGTCTTTGAGCTGGCCGAGAATCTGCGTTTCGCCCAGCACCAGCGAGTCGAGCCCACTGGCCACGCGCACGAGGTGCCGGGCGGCGCTTTCGCCTTCGTGGTGATAAATGTGGGCGTCCAGTTCTCCTTCGGGAATCTGGTTGACCTCGTAGATCCAGTCGACCAGCCCCTGCCTGCCCGTTTCGTTCGACAGGCAGTAGATCTCGGTTCGGTTGCAGGTCCCGAGGATCACCACTTCCTCGATGCCGGGCAGGGCGCACAGCTGCCGCACCCGGTCGGAATATTCCGACCGCGAGATGGCTACCTTTTCCCGGATCTCGATCGGGGCGGTATGGTGGCTGATTCCAATCGTAAAAAGTGGCATGGGTTATTTGTTTCGGCTCGCGCGCTGATTCTGCGGGTCAAGCCTCCTTTTATCAAGCCGGAGCCGCGCGATTTTGTTTTCCCGGGATTGGTTCGGCCGCGGCAAACGCGTATCCTTTGTGCCCATGCAAAACAGCGTACATCACCTTGCGGCATGGTGCGTGGCCGCCCTTCTGCTCTCGGCCTGCGCCGCCAGCGCACCTCCGGCGGCGGGCGAATCGGAATCGCGCGCTGCCGAAGTCACCGGAACCGCTTCCCGGTCCGACCCGGAACGTTCCGGGCTGGAACCGACCGATGAAGAGGTCATGTACCGGGTATTCGCGGGCGAATATCTGGGTTCCGAAGGAGATCTTCAGGCCGCGGTGGGAGAATATCTGGAAGCGGCGCTGATCTCCGACGACGTGGCGATTGCCCGGCGCGCCACCCGCGTCGCATACGCGGCCGAGGCCTGGCAGCAGGCGTCGATGGCGGCGGACCGATGGGCTCAGCTCGATCCGCAGAATGTGGGTGCGCACGAATCGGCGGCTGCCGCGATGCTGTTGATCGGCGATTACATGGGCGCCGAATACCATATCCTGAAGATACTGGAGTTGATGGATGATTCCACCGAGGCCTGGTTGCTGGCGTCCTCCCTGCTGGCACAGGCCGGCAGTCCCGAGCGTGCCGATGAAATGCTGGAACACATCCTGCAAGCGCGTGGGAGCGTCGACAACGCCGAGGCGTTGTATGCGCGCAGCCAGCTGGCGGTGCGTTCCCAGGACCTGAATCGCGCTTTCGAGCTGGCGAGGCAGGCAGTCGAATTGAACCCCGAACAGCTCGAATACCTGACCTGGGCCGGCCGGCTCGCCCTGAACCTGAAACTCACCGAGACCGGGCTGGAATACATCAAGAGGGCGTGGCAGGTGAACCCGGAGGATCACGACCTGGCGCTCGCCTACGCCGACCTTCTGGCGCGCAATGGGCACGAGGAAGAGGCTCGCGCCGTCATGGTGGAGATGCCACAGACGCCGGACGTCATGCTCTCCCGGATCCTGTTCGAACTGGCGGCCAAGAAGCGGCCCGCGGCCGAAAAGCTGTTCGCCGAGTTCGAGAAAACAGATTATGGCGATCCACAGGAGAAGGCGTTTTACCAGGCTCAGGCGGCCGAAGCCCTGGGTCATATCCAGCAGGCGATGGAACTCTACGGGGAGGTCCAGCAGGGCGACCGGGCGCTGGCGTCCGCCATCCGGATCGCGGAATTGAAAGCCCTGGAGGGGGACATGGATTCCGCTCGCAATGAACTCGCGCGGCTGAGGACCCAGCACAGCCCCGTCATCGTCGAGGAAAGCTGGTTGGCGGAAGCCCGGATACTCAGGGAAGCGGGACGCCGGGAAGAGGCGTTCGAGGTACTGGACCAGGCGATGTCCAGCATGCCGGCTTCCATACCCATCATTTACTCGCATTCCCTGCTCGCCGCCGAGCTCGGCTGGGTCGATATCGCTGAGAAAGACCTGCGGCGGGTGATTGCGGCCCAACCGGAAAACGCGGCGGCGCTCAACGCGCTCGGTTACACCCTGGCGGATCAGACCGAGCGTTACAAAGAAGCGGAGGCGCTGATCCGGCAGGCCTACATTCTCCAGCCCGGAGAGCCATCCATCATCGACAGCATGGGCTGGGTCGCGTTCCGCCAGGGACGGATGATGGAGGCGATCGAGTTCCTCAGGAAGGCCTGGCAACTGAACAAGAATCCGGAAATCGCCGCCCACCTGGGCGAGGTGCTCTGGACCGTGGGTAAGCGGGATGGCGCGCTCAAGATCTGGAGGGAGGCGATGGACCTGGATGATGAGAACCCGGTATTGAACGAGACGGTCGAACGGCTGGGTGCGGAGCTTTGACCATGCGGTCGGGTGTGCTCTTCTGGCCTTTCCTGGCCGCATTGCTGCTGGGTGCCTGCAGCACGGTGCCCCCGGTGGAGGTGGATGACACGGAGCGGGCGCGACGCTACCAGGAGAGGCACGATCAATTGTCCGGATTCCCGGATTGGAGCCTGGCGGGCCGGCTGGCGGTCAGCGACGGCAAAGACGGCGGGAGCGGCCGCTTCCGCTGGAATCAGATGGAAAGCGGCAGTGCGATGGACTTCCACGGCGCCATGGGCAGGGGAGCCTGGCGGATGACGTCCGATACAGCCGGCGCAAGACTCGAACTCGCTGACGGCACCGTGCACGATGCCGTCAGCATCGATATCCTGGTCCGCTCTCACCTGGGCTGGGACATCCCGGTGGACAGTCTGGCCTGGTGGGTCCGGGGCCTGGCGGCGCCCGGCGGATACCAGGAGCGGCGATTGGGCGAGGACGGGGATATTCAGGAACTGATGCAGGACGGCTGGACGGTGACGTTCGACAGGTACCGCAGCTTCGGTGGCGCCAGGCTGCCAGTCAGGCTGACCGCCCGGCAGGCGGACTGGAAAGTCAAGCTGGCGATCCGGGACTGGAGCCTGCCGGCTGAGGACGGCCCGGATGACTGAGGACGGGGCGCGCGTCTGGCCGGCGCCAGCCAAGATCAACCTTTTCCTCCATGTCCTCGGCCGCCGGGAGGACGGCTACCACGAACTCCAGACACTGTTCCAGTTGCTGGATTGGGGCGACGAGGTGCGGATCAGAACCACGGAGGGTCCCGGAATCTCGAGGCTTCCGGTCAGCTACTCCGTGCCGGAATCCGAGGACCTGGTGATCCGCGCCGCAAAGCTGCTGCAAGCCAGGACCGGATGCCGCCGGGGGGCGGAGATCGGCGTGGAGAAACGGATACCGCCGGGCTCGGGAATGGGCGGCGGAAGCTCGGACGCGGCTACGGTGTTGCTGGTGCTCAACCGGCGGTGGGGCTGTGGCCTCGAATTGACCGATCTCGCTGATCTGGGCGCGTCGCTGGGTGCCGACGTGCCGGTTTTCGTGCTCGGCCGAACCGCGTTGGCCCGGGGTATGGGCGAGCGGCTGGAGCCAGTGGAGCTGGGCCTGCGGCATTACGTCCTGGTATTTCCCGGCTTCCCGGTGTCCACGGCCGGGGTGTTCTCGGATGACTGCCTGGCGAGGGATTCGAAACCCGTCAGCCTGTCGGACGCGCTGAACGGCTCCGGACGGAACGACTGTGAACCCGTTGTCAGCAGACGGTATCCGGACTTTGCCGAAGTGATGCAGTCCCTGCAAAAATGGGGGCGGCCGCGCATGACCGGCACCGGCAGCGGAATATTTATCGCGATGCCGGATGAAAAGAGTGCAAAGAGCGCGGCAGAAGACATGAAAAATTTATATAATGTGCGCGCCGTCCGCGGGGTTGACCGGTCTTCCGTGCACGCAGAACTTGACGGTTAATGATTTCAAGGCTGATGGGACGTCGCCAAGTTGGTTAAGGCACGGGGTTTTGATCCCCGCATTCGCAGGTTCGAATCCTGCCGTCCCAGCCAATCCCAGGGCCGGTGGAGCACCAACAAAGCGGGGCAGGAGCTTGTCAATCGCATCACTTATGGTTTTCTCGGGTAACGCAAACCTGAGGCTGGCGAGCAGCATTGCTCACGAACTCAACGTACCCATGGGGCGCGCCGTCGTAGGACGGTTCAGCGACGGCGAAGTGATGGTGGAGATCATGGACAACATCCGTGGCCGGGATGTCTACCTGATACAGCCCACCTGCGCCCCCACGGCCGACAATTTCATGGAATTGCTGGTGATGGTGGATGCAATGAAGCGCGCTTCGGCGTCCCGCGTCACGGCTGTCATTCCGTATTTCGGATATGCAAGGCAGGACCGCAGGCCGCGTTCCGCGCGGGTTCCGATTACCGCGAAAGTGGCGGCGACGATGATCTCGGCCGTCGGCACCGACCGCGTCGTGACGGTCGATCTTCATGCCGACCAGATCCAGGGCTTCTTCGATATTCCCGTCGACAACGTCTACGCCTCTCCGCTGACACTGGCTGACATCTGGCAGCAGCAGGCCAAACACGAAATCATCGTCGTTTCCCCGGACGTGGGCGGCGTGGTGCGTGCGCGCGCGATCGCCAAGCGCCTGGATGCGGACCTGGCGATCATCGACAAGCGCCGGCCGCGCGCCAATGTCGCCACTGTGATGAACATCATCGGCGACGTCGAAAACAAGTGTTGCGTACTGGTCGACGATATGGTCGATACGGCGGGAACGCTCTGCTCCGCTGCGGGCGCCCTCAAAGACAAGGGGGCCAAGCGCGTGGTGTCCTATTGCGTTCACCCGGTGCTATCCGGGCCGGCAGTGGACAACATCATTAATTCCGAAATGGATGAACTGGTGGTCACCGACACCATACCGCTCAGTGAGGCGGCCCATGCCTGCGACAAGATCCGGCAGTTGTCCATCGCCCAGATGCTGGCCGAGACCATCCGCCGGATGGCGCACGGCGAATCCGTCAGCTCCATGTACGTGGATTGATCCCGACCTCGGAGCCGCAGGCGGGAGCAGGGAAGCGAGACTCCTTATTCGCGGGTGTTTTTCTCTTTTCGGCTGAGTTACAATAGCCGGCTAGATTTTTTGGCCTGGTCTGGTCGCGGTCCGGGCGTTTTTTTAAACGAATGAGGTAAATCATGTCTGATACAACCAGGATCATCGCGGAAATCCGTGAGGACGTGGGGAAAGGTGCGAGCCGCCGCCTGCGTCGTGAAGGAAAAGTACCCGCGGTCATATACGGGGGAGATCGTGAACCCGTAACCTTGGCCCTGCAGCAACGCGAACTGCTGCACGCCACGGAAAGCGAGGCGTTCTTCTCCAGCATTCTCGAGCTGAAGGTCGGCAAGGACCGAAAACAGCAGGCGATCGTCAGGGACATGCACCGTCATCCCTACAAGCCGGTCATCATGCATATCGATTTCATGCGGGTATCCGCGGAACAGGTGCTCAGGATCCCCGTTCCCATCCACTTCGTGGGCGAGGAAGAATCACCGGCAGGCAAGGCATCCGGTGTGGTTATCCAGCACCAGATGACTGAAGTGGAAATCACCGCGCTGCCGAAGGACATTCCCGAATTCCTCTCGGTCGATCTCTCGGAAATGGATTCGGGAGATGTGGTCATGCTGTCCAGCATCCAGCTGCCCGAAGGCGTCAGCATCCCGGCGCTGGAGACCGAGGACGAGGAATATGATGCGACGGTCGCCAACGCGGTCCACATCAAGGAAAGCCAGGGCACCGGAGCCGCCGCTGCCGCCGAGGCTGAAGCCGCGGCTGCCGAAGGCGAGCTTGGCGAAGCTCTGGGCGAGGTCGAAGGCGAAGAAGAAGAAGAAGGTGAAGAAGCCGCCGACGAAGAGAAGGAAGAAGGCGAAGAATAAGCCTTTCGGACTTGCAGGGGTCGGCCATGCCTTTCCTGATCATCGGGCTCGGAAATCCGGGCTCACGCTACGCTGAAACCCGGCACAACGCCGGGTTTTGGTTTTTGGATCGCCTGGCCGAGAAGACCGGGTCTTCGTTCCGGATGCAGTCGAAGCTGAATTGCGAAACCGCGCGGGGCGGCCTGGACGGCCGCGACGTGATCCTGGCCAGGCCCACCACCTTCATGAACCACAGCGGCCAGGCGGTGCGCGCCGTCGCGGACTACTACCGGGTCAGGCCGGAACAGATGCTCGTCGCCTACGACGAACTGGACCTGTCACCCGGCGTGGCGCGGCTCAAACAGGGCGGCGGACACGGCGGGCACAACGGCCTGCGGGATATTTTCCGGCACATGGCCGACCGGGATTTTCTCAGGCTGCGGATCGGGATCGGGCATCCGGGCGCGAAAGACGCCGTCACCGCTTACGTCCTCAGCCGCGCGACGGCGGAGCAGGAACGGGCGATGCGCGACGCCATCTCCGATGCCGTCGACATTCTGCCGCAGGTTCTGGACGGCGACGTGGCCGGCGCCATGAAAAAACTGCATACGGTGAAGGAATAGTGGGCTTCAAGTGTGGCATCGTCGGGCTTCCCAACGTCGGGAAATCGACCCTGTTCAATTCGCTGACCCGCGCGGAAATCGCCGCGGAGAATTATCCTTTCTGCACGATCGACCCCAACGTGGGTATCGTTGAGGTGCCCGACCCGCGCCTGGCCGAACTGGCAGCGATCGAGCAGCCGCAGAAGGTCATCCCCACCACGATGGAGTTCGTGGATATCGCGGGCCTGGTTGAGGGCGCCTCGAAAGGGGAGGGGCTCGGCAACAAGTTCCTGGCCCACGTCCGCGAAACGGACGCGATTGCCCACGTGGTCCGTTGCTTCGAGAACGAAGACGTAGTCCACGTCGCCGGCCGCCTGGATCCGCTGTCCGATATCGAAATCATCAATACCGAGTTATCGCTCGCCGACCTGGAATCGGTCGAGCGCGCCATCGAACGCACGGAAAAACGTCTCAAGGCCAACGAGAAGGAAGCGCGGGCCCGCATGGCGGTGCTGGAAAAACTCAGGGACTGCCTGAACGAGGGTCACCGTGCCAGAAACGTGAATCTGTCGCAGGATGAGGCCCGCCTCGTGCGCGACGTGCACCTGATCACCACCAAGCCGGTCATGTACATCGCCAACGTGGCCGAAGACGGCTTCGAGGACAATCCCTACCTCGATACGGTGTGGGAAAAGGCTGCCGGCGAAAATGCAAAGGTGGTGCCGGTCTGCGCCGGCATCGAGGCGGAAATTGCGCAGTTGGACGAGGCGGACCGCCAGGAGTTCCTGAATGAACTGGGGCTGGAAGAGTCTGGCCTGGCGCAGGTGATCCGCGCGGGTTATGCCTTGCTGGAACTGCTGACTTTCTTCACGGTCGGAAAACGCCAAGTGCGGGCCTGGACCGTCCGGACCGGGTCCACCGCGCCGCAGGCCGCCGGGCGCATCCACACGGATTTCGAACGGGGCTTCATTCGTGCTGAAGTGACTTCCTGCGATGAGTTCGTTTCGCTCGGTGGTGAGCAGGGAGCGAAGGAGGCCGGAAAGCTAAGGCTGGAAGGCAAGGGCTATATCGTCCGCGAAGGCGACGTCATGCATTTCCGTTTCAACGTTTGAACAAGCGAAGTCGTCGACTCAACAGGCTCCGTTTTCGGAGCTGGCCTGTGGCCTGTCCAGAATGCGTGAACCAAAAAATAGCTTTGAAAAAAGCCGATTTTGAGATATAAGCATTTTGAGGAATGTACAGTTGGAGCCAAGAGGTTTCAGCAGTGGAAAGGAAGAAACCTTCAGTCAGCGAAGAAAACGTCAAACCGCCGAAAAAGGGCGCGGGCAAAAATTGCTCCGGTGACGGCGCAGAAACACGCAAGAATGGCGGCTGGCAGAAAATCGAAGCCATGCGCGAAAAGGCTGCGCTCAAGGCTTCACTGGCGGATGTCTGGGACGAGGATTTCGATCTGGACGAGGAAATCCTCGCCGAAATGGACCACAACGCCGAATTTTTCACTCAACAGGAAGAGGACGGGGAAGAGGTCTTCGACGAAGATGACGGCGTCGATGAGTTCTTCGAAGACGACCAGGTCTGACCCACTCGCACCCCCGAGATTACCGCCTTCACGATTCCTGTTGCCCTGATCCTTCTGAGCAGGTAAAATTGCGCGCCGATTCACTGCCGTATTTATTGACACACGCCCTTTCCTGAGTGAAAATAAGCGGCTTGCCTGCGTATGTCCTGTGAGAGGTCCAATTCGCGGGCTGAGCGGCCCCTGGCGGCACATGTTTTAATCGGCCCAGTGGAAATGGAACGATGTACCGGAGGGGTACTCAAGTGGTCAACGAGGGCAGACTGTAAATCTGCTGGCTATGCCTTCGGAGGTTCGAATCCTCCCCCCTCCACCACTTTTCCGGGAAAAGTGGATCAAGCGAAAATTGGTTATGAGAGCCCATAAGGTACTCAGCCGGCAGGGCGGGTGTAGTTCAACGGTAGAACCTCAGCCTTCCAAGCTGATGATGTGGGTTCGATTCCCATCACCCGCTCCCACTTCGCTGGGAATCATGGGTGAAAAACTGGCCCGCATAGCTCAGGCGGTAGAGCACTCCCTTGGTAAGGGAGAGGTCACTGGTTCGAGTCCAGTTGTGGGCACCACTGTTTTATGAAGACTGGCACTGACATTTTTGATTTGGGTATGACAGCAATATTCGGAGACCGGCATGTCAAAAGAAAAGTTTGAACGTACAAAGCCCCATGTCAACGTGGGAACGATTGGTCACGTGGATCACGGCAAGACGACGCTGACGGCGGCGATGACCAAGGTCTGCGCGGCGGCGCGCGGTGGTGAAGTGAAGGCATTTGACCAGATCGACAACG
>CAJIBJ010000049.1_pt1 | contig 47496 bp, 49 predicted proteins | sample 9199331 | NCBI WGS metagenome assembly CAJIBJ01 (sample SAMEA7708300, study PRJEB35096) | sediment metagenome | biome: marine neritic benthic zone biome [ENVO:01000025]; feature: sediment [ENVO:00002007]; material: shallow marine sediment [ENVO:03000034] sea grass bed [ENVO_01000059] ... | reverse complement strand
TGTAATTGAGCATGGATAGCTGGCAGTCGAGCATGGAGATGTCCACATGCTGGCCCGCCTTGTTCATTTTCGTGTACTCAGCCCCGGGTCAGTTCGACCCGTTCGTAATGGGTTTGCATGTAGCCGACCGCGCCCCTCGCCCATCCGTTCCTGCTTCCTGGAGGTGTAATGAATCGTTCCTCGTATGCTTTTCTGTGGCATGGATGCCCTCGATATCGGTCCGGATGTTGTCGTCCCAGCGGTTCAGAAAGCCGAACAGCGCGATGACGGCCATGATGTCGGCGATGTGATCCTCACTATAATACCGTTTCAGTTCTTCGAAGTGGCTGCCCTCCACCGCGGTCGGCGCGACACCAGAAGCCGCCGAGGCCCTCGGCGTGGAGCCGGGATCGCCGCTGCTCAGCCTGACTCGCCGTTCATACAACCAGGCCAACGACCATGAACACCTGATGGACTTCCTGGAAGTCCTCTACCACCCGGATCGCTTCCATTACCGGATGGACCTGACACTGGATGACCCGTAGCCGCCTTCCGTAGCGTAGGCAGTGAGGGAACCCGCCCACCGGTGTGGTGGGCGGTTCATGGTTGGATCTTATTGCAGGACGTGGATATTGCGTTCTGAGCAGATGTCCCGTAACTGCTTGGGCCAGATGGTGACGCCGACTTCGCCGAGGTGCGCCTTGCGCAGCAGCAGCATGTACACCCGTGACTGGCCGATTCCTCCGCCGATGCTCAGCGGAATCTGGTCGTTCAGGATCGCCTGGTGATAGGGCTGATCCACCAGGTCCATCTGGCCGCTGAGCTCCAGTTGCCTGAGCAGGGTTTCCTTTGTCACCCGGATACCCATGGAGGTCAGCTCATGGCGGCGCCCGGTCACGTGGTTGTACACCAGGATGTCGCCGTTCAGGCCGTGCATGGGCCGGCCGTCTTTCGACTCGGTCTCGGTGACCCAGTCATCGTAGTCGGCCGCGCGCAATTCGTGCGGGTAGCCGTCGGCCAGTGGCCAGCCGATGCCGTAGATGAAGACTGCCGGGCATTCCTTGATCAGGCGGGTCTCGCGCTCCTTGCGCGGCAGGTCCGGGTACATCTCAAGGATGTCTTCGGCGTGGATGAACGTGAGGTCCTTCGGCAGGTTCGGGAATCTCGGATCCTTGAGTTGCGGATACATATCCTGTGCAAACTCTTCGGCGCCGACCATCACTTTCCAGATCCGTTTCACCGTGTCCGTCAGGTAATCCAGGTTGCGCTGGTCTACGCTCATGACCCTCTCCCAGTCCCACTGGTCTACATAGGCGCTGTGGTCATGGTCGAGGAAATAGTCCTTGCGGATGGCCCGCATGTCGGTGCAGAGCCCTTCGCCCATATCCAGGCCGAAGGTTCTCAGCGCCATGCGTTTCCACTTCGTGGCGGCCTGCACCACCTGGGCGTCCATCCGTTTCTCGAGACCCAGTCCGCAGGGGAATTCGACCGGGGTGCGGGAACCGTCGCGGTCCAGCATGTCGTTCACACCGCTGTCACGGTCCACGATCAGCGGAACCTGGACCATCATCAGGTTGAGTTCCTTGCACAGGTTCTCTTCGATGTAGTTCTTCACACCGTAAAGAGCTTTCATCGTCTCTTTCGGAGTGAGCAGTGAGTCGTAATTACGGGGAAGGATCCGTGCGACCTCTTCGTAGGTGCTGATGCCGGGGCCGGCCAGATCCGCTTGCTTGCTCGTCATTGTTTTTCTCCGGAAAATCAGGATACCAAAGCATTCTGACGACTATCGGATCAGCTCCGCAATGATGTTTGTCAAGCACTCGAGCCGTGCTTCCGGCGCCGGTTGTGGAACCGTAAATACCCGCGGATTGCACCCGTTCGAACGAAGCGCGCCGCAGGTCGCGCAGCAGTGGCGTGTTGATCCAGACTGTGCCGGCACGGATCGATTCCTGGAGCTTCAGGCCGAGCTGCATGTTTTCCGTTCAGGCGTAAGCCACCAGTCCGTACTCGGAATCGTTGGCGATGGAGATCGCTTCTTCGGGCTCATCGAAAACCTGGATGGTGGCGAAGGGGCCAAACACTTCTTCCTGGCAGATCCTCAGGCTGTTGTCCCCGACCCGTGCAACGGTAGGCTCCATGAAGTAACCCGGCGACAGCCCTTCCAGGCGCTCGCCGCCCGCCAGGATTTCCGCACCCTGTGAACGGGCGATATTGAGGTAGGAAAGTACCCGCTCCAGGTCCGCGTCGTCGAAAACGCTATTCGCGGACGTCGCCCAGTTCCATGTGCAGCGGCGGATGCGGCCTTCTCCAAATGCGATCTGACTGCCGTGTTCGCCGACAGGATCCTTTCGAGTGATGTCACAGCCACGCGGTCAGTCGATTTCCTTTTCACGCTGGCGTGAGCGGATCATCGAGGAGTTGAGAAGGAATTCCCTGGAGGCATCGAGATCGTTGACGATGTCCTGCAGTTCCTCCCAGATGGCCTGTCGTTTCGAGGGGTCGGTTTCCCGGTGCCACCGATAATTTCTGGCCGAAAGGCGCTGGACTTCATCGAGCGCGATGGTCCGGCGCCTGCGCGAATACCGATCCATCAATCCTTCGTCAGCGCCTTGCAGCACCTGGACGAGATGCTCGACCAGGCATTGGGCGTCGTGCATGCCGCTGTTCATGCCCAGACCGCCAACCGGGCTGTTCAGGTGTGCGGCATCGCCGGCAAAGAGAAACCGTCCAACCCGGAAGGAATTGAGACAGCGCTGTTGAAGTGTGTAGTAATTGCTTTGCAATATTTCATATCGCTGTCTGGAAGGAAATACTTCCTGGAGTTGCTCCTGCGCTGTCGCCTCCGACAAGGCATGTTCGGCGGATTGATCCGGGTCCGGTGCATAGGAAAAACGCCACAGGTCGCGAATCTGCATCAGACTGTAATGCGCTGATTCGGTCCAGACATAATTCACGCCAAGAAGGCCCGGAATTTCTTCCTGGAAGGGATGGTTCACGACCAGCGTGACGGATGTCTTGGGAAACACGCTCCCTTCGAACGGCAAGCCCAAAAAGCGCCTGATCGAACTTCTTCCGCCGTCCGCCGCGATCAGCCAGGTCGCCTCCAGGCTGTATTCGCCCACGGGGCCGCGAATCCGCAAATGAACGCTCTCACCGCGATCCTCCGTTGCAATCACCTCGTGTCCGAACCGGATTCGGAAACCGGGGCTGCTGAGCAGGTGATCGACGGCGATACTGCTGAAGTGGAATTGTTCGCATTGCAGCCGATACGGATGATGGGTCATATCGCTGATGCTCTCAAGATCGAACACGGCATGCTTCTTCGTGCCGTGGATCATGTATTGCCATCCCGGGGTAATCGAGCCGCGGGCGACGAGGGGTTCGGCCATGTCGATCGCTTCGAGCAGATCCAGCGTGGCCGGATGGAACGTCGATGCGCGCATGTCCAAAGCCAGACCTTCATTCTTTTCGATCAGGGTAACGCGGTGCCCGGCATCGATCAGCAAAACGGCGGCATACAGCCCGACCGGGCCGGCACCAACAATCACAATGTCCTGACTCGTCGCGCTCGTGCTCACAGCCGATTTCTTTTGCGGAATGACAATCGAGCATACCAGCACGCCTTCATGTTTCTCAAGGAAGCCGACGGCCTTGGTGCCTGATGAATGCCTGGGAGTATACTGCGCCCATGGCGAGCGTATTGACCATAGACCAGGGGACGACAGGCTCGACCGCGCTTGTGTTCTCGCAGGAAGGCGAGGTCCTGGGCAGGGCTTACAGCGAATTCACCCAGCACTACCCGGAACCGGGTTGGGTCGAGCATGACCCGGAAGAGCTTTGGCAGGTCAGCCGGAAAGTGATGGCGCAGGCGCTGGCGGTTTCCGGCATTCAGGCCGGCGACCTGACGGCGATCGGGATCACCAACCAGCGGGAAACCACCGTAATCTGGGACCGGAAGAGCGGTCAGCCGGTGCACCGGGCGATTGTCTGGCAGAGCCGCCAGAGCGCCAGCATTTGTGCACGTCTCAGGGAAGATGGCCTTGAACCCCTTTTCCGGGAGAAAACCGGCCTCGTGCTCGATCCGTATCTTTCCGGCACGAAGATTCGCTGGATACTGGACAGGGACCCGGATTTACAGCGTCGCGCCGAAGCGGGCAAGCTACTGTTCGGAACCATCGACAGCTGGCTTCTGTGGAAACTGACCGGCGGCAGCGCCGGCGCCGGCGCCATTCACCGAACGGATCCGACCAATGCCTCCCGCACGCTGCTGTTCGACATCCACGGGCAGTGTTGGGACCGGCAGCTCTGCGAAATCCTGGATGTTCCCATGTCGATGTTGCCGGACATTCGACCCAGCGCGGGTGTTTTCGGTGAATCCAGCGGTGTTGAAGGTGTTCCGGACGGAGTCCCCATTGCGGGCATTGCGGGCGACCAGCAAGCAGCGCTCTATGGACAGGGTTGCTGGGAAGCCGGCCAGGCGAAGAATACGTATGGCACCGGTTGTTTTCTCCTGATGAATATGGGTTTGAACCACCCGGTTAGCCGGAACGGCCTCCTGACCACTGTTTGCTGCGATGCGCATGGCGCGCCGGCCTATGCGCTGGAGGGTTCGGTGTTCATCGCCGGTGCAGCCGTCCAGTGGCTGCGCGACGAATTGAAAATCATCGATGATGCAGCCGAAACCGAAACACTTGCACGGCAGATTGACGACAACGAAGGGGTTTACCTGGTGCCGGCCTTCGCCGGACTCGGAGCCCCGCACTGGGACATGGACGCCCGCGGCGCGGTCGTTGGGCTGACCCGCGGCTCCGGGCGGGCACAACTCGCCCGCGCGGCCCTGGAAGCCATCGCTTACCAGTCGCGGGATATCATGGAGGTCATGAACCTGGACTCCGGGATCGAGATGACAGAACTCAGGGCTGATGGCGGCGCATCGAAAAACAATTTCCTGATGCAATTCCAGGCGGATATGCTTGGAATCACCGTTGACCGGCCGAAACTGGTCGAGACGACGGCTGCCGGCAGCGCATACCTCGCCGGCCTGGCCACCGGCGTGTGGTCCAGCCCTTCGGAACTGGAGCGCATACGGCGCACGGACTGCCGCTTCGAGCCGCAAATGACGGAACGGCAGAGACAGGCGCTCTACCTTGGCTGGAAGGATGCGGTCGCAAGGGTGCTTCTACAAAAAGGAATGGAATAGCTTGAGCGAGGAAGCACTGAACACCGGCGACAAAAACGACAGTCCCGCAGCTGAGCTTCACCAGCGGCAGGTCGAAACATCAGATCATCTCAAGCTCTTCTGGAATGCATGGATACCGGCTTCGCCCCGAGGCGTCCTCCTGATCATTCACGGCCTGGCGGAACACGGCGGTCGTTACGGGGAAACCGGCAATTTCTTCGCCGAACATGGCCTGGCAGTCTATGCCTGTGACCTTCGGTCGCATGGGCTAAGCCCTGACCCACCGAAGGCAGGTCGCGTCCACGTCGACCGTTTCGAGGATTACTACAAAGACGTCCGAGCCATGATCGGACTGGCAAGTGAGGCGCATGCCGGACTGCCGTTGTTCCTTCTGGGGCACTCCATGGGCGGATTGATCTGCATTCGGTATGTACTGGACCACCCCGAGGGATTGAGTGGCGCGATTATCTCCTCGCCCGCTCTTGCCACCCATCCGGAGTACAAGCCTCCGCTGATTCTGAGGCTCCTGGTCAGTATCCTTTCGCGGCTCGCCCCGCGGCTCCTGGTCCCGAGCGACCTGGACACCGAGGCGATATCCAGGGACCCGGCGGTGGTGAAGGCTTACATGGACGACCCGCTGGTTTCCAGCAAGGTTTCAGCCCGCTGGTACAGCGAAATGATGAGTTCGATGAAAACGGCGTTCAAGAAAGCCGGAACGTTGCGTCTTCCCTTGCTGCTGATGCAGTCTGGCGCCGACCGGCTGGTCGATCCGGAGGCAGCTGGCCGCTGGGGCGCCATGGCTCCGCCCGGTCTGGTCGACCTGCACATATGGGAAGGGCTTTACCACGAAATGTTCAATGAGCCCGAAAAAGACCAGGTGCGGGCCAGGGCGATCGAGTGGATCGACGGCTTTCAATCTTCCTGACCCCGGCAGGCAAACGCCTGGTGCATCAGGTAAATGCGGCTTTGACCGGGTGTGACGACCACCTGGTAGAGGCGATCGTAAAGTTCCTCATCGAATGACTCGCCGGATTGCCCCGCGAGTAATCCGGCCAGCACGGCGGTCGTGTTGCTGTGACCCACCACCAGGGCATTTTGTCCGCCTTCGAGCAGCTGAATTGATAAACGTTCCAGTTCGAACGGGTCGTAAATCTCGACTTCCCGTTGCACAGTATCGGCAATTGGCCGCGCAGTTTGCCGTGTGCGTTCATAGTCCGTGCTGAAAATCCGCTCCAGATTTACATCCGCAAGGATCTTGGCGAGATCGGCCGCACGTTGCCGACCGCATGGTGATAACTCCGGATTGGCGGGGTCGGCCGCCTGCGTCGCTTTCTCGGCATGCCGTACCAGGTAGATGGAAAAAATCTCTTCGGCTGCAGGCGCGGCTCCCGCAACCGGCAGCCAAAGCAATGTGATCCCGATCATCAACAGGCTGCAAATTGAGCGACCGGACAGCGGCAGGGGCCACCGGGCGCAAGGCTCCGGCCGGATGAGTCGTTCCGGATGTGGATTTCGCATGACGCCTTCCATAAAAATGCGCTTTAATTATCGGCGCCAGTCTCGCGCCCGTCCATCGGAATATTCTCCCTGGGCCCGGCGAGGCCATCGCCGCGGACGCCAATGAACGTCACAATCAAATCACAGTTGAGATGGATCAATCCATCATGGCGGCAAACCGGTTACAACTTCCTTAAGATCAGCCACGACAGAACCCCGGATGAGGCAACTCAGCGGATCAGACGCTTTCTTCCTGTTCTCGGATAAACCGGGACAACACCAACATATTTCGACCCTCTACCTCTACGACCCATCAACCGCAGCCAGCGGCCGTGTGGGGTTCGAAGCCCTGTGCAACCACGTTCGCGAACACCTGGATGCCTCTCCAATTTTTCGACAAAAACTGGTGAGAGTGCCTTTGAATCTGGATTACCCCTACTGGATCGAGGACCGTCACTTTTCGCTGGAAAATCACGTCAGGCACATCCAGCTGCCACCACCGTCGGACTGGGAGACATTCTGCGATCTGGTTTCCCGACTGCACGCAAAGCCGCTGGACCTGACCCGGCCTGTCTGGGAAATGTACCTGATCGAAGGACTGGGAGATATCGGAATCGCACCCAAAGATTCTTTCGCCGTAATGAGCAAGGTGCATCATTCGGCAATCGACGATGCAACCGACGAAGACCTCACGACTGCCCTGCACGACGAATCCGCGCCGCATGCTCAACGCGAGCGCCTGAGCGGATCCGAAGGGGAACCGGGGACATTGCAACTGCTAACGCTCGCCTGGTTCAATAACACGACCAAGTTGCTGGAATCGGGCCAGGCTATCTGGGACAGATTGCCGTTCATCGGCAACGATGCGATCGACCCAGACGACATACTGCTCAGCAGCGGTGAAAAAGCGCCGGAAACACGGTTCGACCAGGAGATAACGGCAGACCGCGCCTGGGGCGCCTGTTCCTTCGACATGGCCGATGTCGACCGGATCGTGGACGCGGTACCGCGCGCAACGCTCAACGAAGTCGTGCTGGCCATTTGCGGTGGCGGGATCAGGAAATATCTGGAAAGCAAAGGCGAGCTGCCGGAGAAATCACTCTGGGCCCTGTTGCCCGTGCACATCCGTCGAGCCGGAGACCAGGGCGTACCCGGCCATCGCATCCAGTTGACCCGCACCCGGATCATGTCCGACCTTGCCGATCCGTTGGACCGCCTGGAGGGCGTCACCGAAGAGGTGGCGCGGGTCTGGGAACATTCCCTTGGCGCGCGCGAGATCAATGACGTCCAGGACATCTTGCCGGCGACCACGATGGCGATGGCCGCCAGGACCATTGCCGCGCGTTTCGGCCCGGGCCGGCGGTACCGGGAGAACCACAATATGGTAGTCAGTATCATTCCCGGGCCTGAAGAACCTGCGTACCTTTGCGGCGCCCGCCTCGTTGCCTATACCGGAATGGGCATCATCCTGGATAACCTGGCCCTGAGCCACACGGTGACAACGTTCGGCGACAAATTGACCATCGGTCCGGTCTGCGACCGCGAAATCATGCCGGATCCGGCGTTTTACGTGGAATGCCTCAGAGACTCTTTCGAGGAATTGAAGTCAACGGCGGTCTAGTCGCGTGTGCAGCCAACTGCAGACTACCGGTCCAAAAGTGTCGGCGACGCTGTTGAATCCCTTTTCTTGCGAGGTCGTTAAAGACCCAGAATGACGACACCCAGCCCGCACCCGAGTACGGCGCTGCCGGCGACCGCATGACTGAATCTCTCGAAACGTTTCAGCCGCAGGTTCGCCAGGCCTTTTACTGCCAGGGCCACCACCGCGAGCATGGTAAGCACGGTGACGAGGCCGAAAACGACCGTCACAGCCAGCACACCGGTCCGGCTCTGCTGTGCGGCGGGATACATGAGCAACGGGATCAGGGGTTCACACGGCCCGAGCACGAAGATCACGAAAATCACCCAGGGCGTCAAGGATCTCGATTGTCCCTCCTTCTCGTGCACGTGGGCATGATCCCGGTGGTGCCTATGGACGTGTGAATGGGTGACTCCGTCATGGCTGTGCCAATGGGTATGCGGACGGTTCCTGTAAGCATGACGCAAGCCCCATGCGGTATAAACCAGGCCGAAACCGATCAACATCCACGCGGCGAGGTTTCCACGAACACTTTCCAGCCACCCCAGTGTGGACATCTGGATTCCGAGGGCAATTCCTACCGCGCCGAGCGCTATGGAGCCGGCGAGGTGGCCGGCGCCGCAGACCAGGGTCACCTTGAGCGTCTTGCGCATGGACCAGCCGCGCGCCTTCGCCATGGCGACGAATGGCAGATAATGATCCGGCCCGAGCACCGTGTGCACGAACGCGATCGCCGCAGCTGAAAAGGTTAGCACTATGATTTCGGGTGTCATGCGTCCGCAACCGCCGCTCGATCCGGGTTCAGCCCATTCGACCAGCCCATATGGTGCCCTGCAAGGACTTCGATCAATTAATGCACGATTCTTCCCCGCATGTCTTCAACCGGCTCTTTTCGTACTAATAAAAATTGAATAGCCTCGACCGGGCAGCGGCCACACCAGCGAATGGATTGCAGGCCGCCGCCGGAAAGCGCCCGGGAAAGCATGGGCAGCCGCTCCGATGGCGGTCAATGCGAAACTACTGAGTTGCCATTTTGCGCACGTAGTGCCGCAGTCCCTCCACGTCGTCCACGTCCAGTTCTTCGAAGGCCGGCATACCCTTGGACCGCCGGGCGCCGCCACTGACCACATCGGCAAATGCCTCCGCCGACAGGGGTATGGGGGAGGCTCTCAGGTCCGGCGCACTCCCGCCCGACACCGCCACGGGGCCGTGACAGAGCGTGCAGGTTCCCTTGTAGATTGCCTCGCCACGGGTTGCCAGAATCTCATCGACCACGAAATCAGGCGCACTCAGCGGCTCGGGCACCACCGGCGGCGGGCTGGCCGGCAACGAGGCAGTACCGTCCAGGGAAAATGTGATCAATCTCCGGGGATGAACACCGTACGCCCAGCCGTGCTGGGCCGTGATCGAACCGCCAAGCGCCACCGCTGCGCCGCCCCACCCGACCAGGATCGATATGTACTGCCTGCCGCCGACCGAATAGCTCACTGGCGGCGCTGAGATACCCAGTCCCAGGTCGTAGGACCAGACCTCTTCCCCGTTGTCCGCCGCATAGGCCACGAGGCTGCCGCCGGCCTGGCCCTGGAACACCAGGTTGCCGGCCGTGGTCAACGTGCCCGCATTCCAGATACCCGGGGTCGGCCTCTCCCAGGCGAGTTTCTGGGCCACCGGGTCCCAGGCTTTCAGCGTGCTGCTGCCTGAATCCGCCGGCGCATCACCGCCAAACACGTTGATTCCCGGCTGGAAGGCCCAATCCGGCGATTCCCAGGCTTCCAGGTCGATGCCGCTGTCGTCGTAGGGCATACCCCAGTCGATGGCGGGGATGTACACCAGCCCGGTGGCCGGGTTGTAGGACATCGGGTGCCAGCTGTGAGCGCCCAGGGCACTGGGGAAAATTTCTTCGTAATTGTCTTCGTAACGCGCCCCGGGGGTTTCCACCGGCCGGCCCGTTTCCATGTCGACATGGGTGGCCCAGTTGATCCTCGCGAAAGGCTCGGCTGACAACAGTTTCCCCGTCGCCCGGTCGATCACGTAGAAGAAACCGTTTTTGGGGGCGTGCATCAGCGCCTTGACCGTGCGGCCGCCTATCTCCAGGTCGGCCAGCACGATGTCCATGCTCGAGTTGTAGTCCCAGGACTCGCCCGGCACGGTCTGGTAATGCCACTTGTAGTTTCCGGTCTGTGCGTCCAGCGCAACGATGGCGCACAGGAACAGGTTGTCTCCGCCGCCGGGGCTGCGGATCTTGCGGTTCCACGGCGAACCGTTGCCGGTGCCGATGTAGACCGTGTCGAATTCGGGGTCATAGGTGATGCCGTTCCAGACATTCCCGCCTCCACCGAATTTCCACCATTCCCCCGTCCAGGTTTCTGCCGCCATGGCCATGGCTTCGTTTTCGAAACCTTCCGCCGGGTTGCCCGGCACCACGAAAAAGCGCCAGGCCTGTTCCCCCGTTTCCGCTTCGTACGCCGTCACGAACCCCCTGGCGGCGCCCATTTCCGTGCCGCCGTTCCCGATGATGACTTTACCCGCGAAGACCTTAGGCGCACCGGTGATGGAAAACGGCAACGACGGATCAAAGGTCATGACGCTCCAGATTTCCTTTCCGGTTTTGGCGTCGATGGCGATCAGGCGCCCGTCGATGGTGGCGGAGAACACCTTCCCTTTCCAGAAAGCGAGCCCGCGGCTGTAGTCCCACATCACCCGCATCCGCGGCCCGGCCCGCCCGATGACGTCGGGGTCGTATTCCCATAGGGATTCGCCGCTGGTGGCGTCGACGGCGTGCACGACATTGTAGAATTCCTCGAAATACATCACGCCGTCGATGACGAGAGGCGTTCCCGGCAGGGACCGGGCTCTGGGCAACTCCAGGTACCAGTCGACGCCCAGTTTGCCGATATTGCCGTCGTCTATCTGGGAAAGCGGACTGTGTCGCTGCTCCTGGTAGGTTCGCCCGTAAGCCAGCCAGTTCTCGCCGCCGTCCAGGTCGGAAAGCGCCGCATCGTTCACCTCGGTAGCCCTTGCTGCCGTCTCGGCGACGTCCGCCGGAGGCGTTTCGAGTGCAAGGCGTGTCGGCGGATCTTCCCGGCAGGCTGTCAGCAGGAACAGAAAAGTAAAAAGCGCGAGCAGCATTGCCCCGCCATGCCGTTTTGTCATTCTTATTCTCCCCGCCATCCCAAAATTACGGCCCTTATCAGCCGGTACAGTAAATCTAGCAGATGTTCGAATTTTTGCTTTTCCGGATCAGATTCAGACAGATAGAAAGGAATTCGCTATACTTGGATATCAAGGGGCGAAAATTGCTTGGACGCAATTGCTCGAAGGCCAGGGACGCAAAGCGGGAGGAATATTCCCATGTTGAGACGAATGATCATTTCCGTGCTGGTGATGGCTGGCACGTTCACGGCTACCGTGCCGGCATTTGCCGGTGACGTGACGGTGACCCGATTTTTCTCCGGGCTCTGGGACCAGCCCAAACAGGAGAGCCAGGGCATCTTGCTGAATATCATCGACCAGGAGGTGGACGGCCACAAAAAGGCCGTGGCCTACTGGTTCACGTACGGCGACAACCTCGACTCTGAATGGTACGTGGCGATCGGTTACGTTGAAGGCGACCGGGTCATCATGGTCCTGTACTCCTCCGACGGCGTCGCCTTCATGCAGGACGATGCGCCCGGGAACGACAACGTGGAGGAGCGGGGCACGCTGACCCTGTGGTTCCACAACTGCAACAAGGGCGTTGCGTACTATGATTTCGACGACGGCGATGAAGGCGAGTTCGATATCAAGCGCCTGGCCGGATTGTACAATTCGCGTTGCAGCGGCGGCATTTCCGACGACACCCCTTCCCACGCCAAACCAGTGCAGATGGAAGTCGATCTCGAACCGGCCCGCGATGGCATCACGGGAAAGGGCAAGGCCAAGTTCTGGGAGCGCGTTGACCGTTCCGATTTTCACATCTCGGCTGAAGACATCCCGGACGGTCCCTACGACGTCATGATCTGTGATCCGCTTGAGAACGTGGGAAGCCTGACGGTCGCCGGCGGTGAAGGCGCGGCGCAATTCCGCAGCCCCGACGCCGAGGGCAAGGAATTATTGAACTTCGATCCGCGCGACTGCGTGATCGAACTGCACGACGCCATCGGAGCCGCCTTGTCATCCGGCGATGACGTCCTGGAGGAAAAGGGCCATGGCGGTAACGGCAACGGAGGCCACAACGGAAGATCCGAGGTCGAGGTCGACCTGAGCAACACCGGCGTTTACCCGGAAGGCGAGGGCGAAGCCTCGTACATCGAAAAGAACAACAGCACCGAGTTCGAAGTGGAGATCAAGCGCGTGCCGATGGGTAATTACCCGCTCCGTGTCGATGATATCCTTCGCGGCGAAATCGCTGTGGTGGAGGACGAAGACGGCGATTTCAAGGGGAAACTGAGGTTCAGCGATCCGCAGAAAGAAGAACGGCAACTGCTCGATTTTGATCCGCGCGGCAAATGGATCGAGGTTTATGGGGGCGCAACCGTCATTTTTGAGGTGCCTTTTCCCGAGTAAGCTCCGGCTCGGCGGTATCGGACTCGAAGGCCGGCTCCGAAGCCGGCCTTCTCGTTTCACAGGTCCGAAGCAGAGCGATCGTGAGCAAGCCGGCCCCTATCATCAGGCCGCCGGCCATTCTCAGCGAATGGGAATCCACGGCATAGAAAACAGAAAACCCGCCGACCAGGATCATTGAAAAAATCGCGATCAGCTTGACTCGGCAGGTGATGCAGCGGTTCTGCTCCCAGTTCCGGACCATGGGGCCGAAGGTATCGTTGGCCAGAAGCCAACGATGCCACTTTTCCGAGGAGCGGGCAAAGCAGGCGGCCGAAATCAGCACGAAGGGCGTCGCGGGAAGCAAGGGCAGGACCACGCCAAGGGCCCCAATCCCGAGGAAAATGAAACCCAGGATACGGTAGGTATTCACGGATCGATGATCTTTACTGGCCTGTCGGATTCCTGCTAATTGCAGTTTCTGGAAATCTGGCGCTTCAACTCGGCGACGCGGTCGGTGCGCACCACGTCGTCCATGCGCTCCGTTTCACCCTGCTCGTTGGTGAAAAACACCCGGCGGTTAGGCTCCAGACGATTGACCTCAGCCTGCCAGGCGGCGCACTGGGCGCTATTGAGCGCCCGCTCGGATTCCGCCTGCTGGCTCTTGCGTGCGATTTCGTCCCGGCGCTGCTGGGCGGCCGACGGTCCCGAGGTCCCGGGTTGCGCATCCGGGTTGGCGGTCACCGAGGTAGTGTCGCGGGGGACGTTCTGCTGGTTCACATCCACGCCTGCTGGCTTGGTGTCGCTGAAATGGACCGTTCCGTCTTTGTCGGTCCAGCTGTACATCGTTTGTTCCTGCGCAATCGCGCCTGCCGTGAACACCAGGCAGACCAGCGTTGCGATCGATATGAAAATCAATGACTTGTTCATAATCTTCCCCTTCACCTCGTTTCCGCAAAGTCTGTAAACATCATAACACCACCGGCAACTGCCAGAAAAACCCGAAATTCGGGGTCTTTGATAGGGATGCCCGTGCTGATCCTCATCCTGCTGCTCCTGTTCTCACCGCCCTCGACGGCCGCCGACCGCTATTCCGTGCGTTTCGATGAAAGCCTGGAAGCCGTATCGGTCACTGCCTGTTTTGACGGCAAGCCGCCCACCCATCTCGTGCGGCACCGGGTTGCGGCTCGCTTCACGAACTGGATCCGCGCCGGTGGGGTGGAGATGGCGAATCCCTCACAGAGTCATCGACTGCGCCTCGGCGCGCTGGCGGACGGCGAGTGCCTGGCCTGGCAGGTCGATCTCGCCGCGGCAGTGACACAGGGGGACTACCGCACGGCGCTTAAATCCGGCGATGCCGTTCTTACCAGCGGGAGTCTCTGGTTCTGGCGGGACGATGAACGCCGCGCAATCCGGGTCGACGTGGCCTTGCCTGACGGCTTCGCCATCTCGGCTCCGTGGAAGGAAGAGTGGGAAAACGGTACCCGGGTATTCCTGCCGGAACGGACACCGGCTGCCTGGTCGTCACGGATCGCCGTGGGCCATTTCGCGGAGCGGCGGGTCGCCGTGGGCCAGGCGGAGTTGCGCCTTGCCATCGTCGGACGGCTCAGCGAAATCAGGGAGCAAGCGCTCACCGACTGGATACGGGACACCGCGCTCGGTGTAGCCTCGGTGTCGGGCGCTTTCCCGCAACAGCAGCCGCAATTCCTGCTGGTCTGTGTCGGAAGCCAGCGCGAGGCCGTGCCATGGGCGCACGTCATCCGGGGAGGTGGAATCGCGGTAGAATTTTTCATCGACGAGACGCGGCCGGTCAGCGAATTCCGCTCGGATTGGACGGCAACGCACGAAATCAGCCATATGCTGCTGCCTTACGTCTCGAGCCGCGACCGCTGGCTGTCCGAAGGACTCGCATCCTACTACCAGAACGTCTTGCGCGCCCGCGACGGCCGCCTGACGGAGACGCAGGCATGGAAAAAGTTGCACGCCGGCTTTCTTCGCGGTGAACGCGCCGCCGTCCTCAGCCTGGCCGAGGCGCCGCGCTCGGGATGGGGCACGATCATGCAGGTGTACTGGGGCGGCGCCGCGGTCCTGTTGAAAGCCGACACGCGGCTTCGCTCGCTGAGCGGTGGTATGCAGTCCCTGGATACCGCGCTCTCGTCCCTGCCCGTATGTTGCTTCAGCGAAGGCCGTGCCTGGCGGGCAAGGGAACTGTTCGAGGCCCTTGACCGGGCCACGGGATACACGGTTTTCATGGACCTTTACCGGCAGGAGGTCGGGACAACGGCCTTTCCGGAACTGGAAACCACCTATGCTGAGCTGGGTCTCGATCCCCGGCCAGGGTCACTTCGGCTGGCGCCGGACGCCCCGCTCGTCCAGGTGCGGCGGGAGATCATGGCGGGTTCGGCTGGAAAAACTCGACGCAACCCGTCTCCAGCGCATACTCCGCGCCCACAACCCTGAGCCTGCCTTCGCGCCTCATTTCTTCGATGATGTCCGACCCGTGGCTCAGCTTTTCCACCGAGGCCCGGATATTTTGACGGACCGCGGCCCGTACCAGCTTATCCCGCCCGTCCGGGCGTCCGCCATCGAACAGGTCCTGGAGCGAAGGCCGAATGGCGTTGACGATCATGCGGAGGTTCGGCGAACGCCCAACGGATGGCTGTTCCAGTTCATCGAGCGTCGCGATCACGGCCCCGCAGCGCGTGTGCCCGAGGATAACCACGAGGGGCGTGCCGAACTGTTGGACGGCAAATTCGACGCTGCCGATCTGAGAGGGCATCACGATGTTTCCGGCTACCCGGATAACGAACAGATCGCCGAGACCCTGGTCGAATACCAGTTCGGCTGGCACGCGTGAGTCCGAGCAGCCGAGTACGATGGCGAACGGATTCTGGTCCTCGACCAGTTCCTCGCGCCGTGACAGATCGTCGTGGATAGTGCGATTGGCCTGCCCGCTGACAAAGCGTTGGTTGCCCCGGCGAAGCCTTTCCAGTGCCTCGTTAGCCGAGATCATGACCACCTCAATTCTGCCCGGCCTGGTCGACCATGATCAGGGCCGAGGTATCGAAACCCAGCGATTCGGCCTTCTCCCGGAACTGCTCCAAGACCTCCTCATCCACTTCCGCAGTGCGCGACAGCAGCCAAAGGTACGAGGTGTCAGGCCCGGAGACAAAGGAGTACTGGTACTGCTCCCTGTCCAGCCCGAAAATCACGTAGGAACCATAGAACGGGCCAAAAAAAGACACTTTCAGGTAACCGAGGTCCTCGCCCTCCACGAAATACGCTTTTCCCTCGGCTTCCTGCCATTCCTCATCGTCCCCGGACCAGCCCCGGTTGACGACCCGGAGCCCGCCGTCGTCCCGCAGGCTGTATTCCGCCGTGACCCGGCTCAGGCCGCGCTCGAAAGAGTGGTCGAGCCTTGCTATTTCGTACCACTTGCCGAGGTAAGGCTCGAGCTCGAAGTCTTCCACCGGCTTCACGCCATCCGGCATGCCCATACAGCCCGAAAGACCCGACGCCAGCATCAACATTACAGCGGTCATCCGTCTGCGCGAATTGAAAATACTAAAATTCATTTGCGCGTCCTCTTTCAACGCCTGATCCTGGACAGCTTCCTGAGCTGTTCGAGTGCTTCCAGCTTGTTCATGGCTTCCGCCAGCCGGGCCAGCGCCTCGGCGATCTCCATCTCTCCCCTGCGGTTCTCCAGGGCGCGGCGGGCTTCGTCACGCGCTCGAATCGCCGCGGCTTCGTCGATATCGTCCGCACGCAGCGCCGTGTCGGCCAGGATGGTGACCAGGTGCGGCATGACTTCGATAATGCCGCCTCCGACGAAAAAGGTCTGTTCTTCCTCGTTTGGCATCACCAGCCGGATCAGACCGGGTTTCAGCGTGGTCATCAGCGGCGCGTGCCGCGGCGTGACGCCCAGTTCTCCCATCGAACCGCTGGCCACCAGCATGGACACATCGCCGGTGAAGATCATCTGCTGCGCGGAAACGATGTCACATTGAATGGTGCTGCCCATGGTTTGCGGCCGGCGGTCACTCTTCTGCTCGTAACAGCCTATACACTACCACTGACACGGCCGTGAATTCAGTCTTTCAGAACCGAGGCGAACACCTCGCGGTCGACGTTTCCCCCCGAGGCCACGACGGCGATCTTACGGCCGCGATTCCGTTCGATTTCCTGAACGGCGGCTGCCAGTGCGGCGGCGCCGGCTCCTTCGCAGGTGTTGTGGGTGCATTCGAACATCGAGCGCATCGCTTCAGCTACTTCCCGGTCGCCGACCTGGATGATCCGGTCGACGCCCCGGCGAATGATCTCCAGGGCCGCGGGCTGCGGGGTCCGGCAGGCCATTCCATCGGCCAGCTCGGTTTCCGCCGGCGATTCGATCAATCGCCCCGCCTCGAAGGATTGCGCGTAAGCCGTCGCGTGCGCAGACACCACGCCGACGATCCGGGTGTCGAGCCCGAGGGCATCGCGTGCCGCGATCATTCCGCAAACGCCCGAACCCAGTCCAATTGGCACGTAGGCCACATCAATATCGGGCACGGCGTTGAACAACTCGAGGCTGTACGTGCCGACACCCGCCACCAGAAGCGGATGGAACGAGGGGACGAAATGCAGCGAATGCCGCTCCGCCAGGGCGATCGAGTATTCCAGCGATTCCTGGAAATCATGGCCGTGCTCGACCAGTTCGACGCCGAGCGCTTTCATCGCGGCGTTCTTTTCTGCGCTGTTGCCATACGGAACGACCACGGTGGCAGGGATATCGTAACGCCGGGCGGCGTATCCGACTGACTGGCCGTGGTTTCCCCGGGTGGCGCTGATCACGCCGGCAGGCGGCTGGCCGGACTTCACCAGGTGGTCGAAGTAAACGAGGCCGCCCCGGATCTTGAATGCGCCGACCGGAGTCTGGTTCTCGTGCTTGACCCAAATGTCGGCGCTGACATGCTCGCAGAGCAACGGCCAGCGATACTGCGGTGTTGGCGGCATTTCCGCATAGACGATGCGCGCCGCCGCACGGATGTCGTCCAGCCCCGGGAGTTCAGCCATCACGCGGCCGATCAGCGCCCGCCCTTTTTCCTCAACTGTTCGAGCGCGCGCAGTTGGGCGGCCGCTTCGAGCAGTCGGGCCTGCGCTTCGGCCACTTCGATATCACCGGTCTGGTCCTGCAACGTGCGTTCCGCCTCTTCCTTGGCGCGCGCCGCGGCGGCTTCGTCCAGGTCGTCCGCGCGGACCGCCGTATCGGCCAGCACCGTGATGACATGCGGCTGGACTTCCAGGATGCCGCCCCCGACGAAGAAAAACGCTTCTTCGCCATCGGCCTGCTGCACGCGGACCGGCCCGGGTCTGAGTTGGGTGATCAGCGGCGCGTGGCGCGGGCTGATTCCGAGCTCGCCCATCGTGCCGGTGGCGAAGACCATCGAGGCCTCGCCGGAAAATATTTCTTCCTGCGCGGAGACGATGTCACATTGGATGGTATGTTTCATGAGCCTGCCGAATTCGTTCAGGCAGCTTCAGCCGCCATGGTCTTGCCCTTTTCAGCGGCTTCCTCGATCGATCCGACCATGTAGAACGCCTGCTCCGGCAGGTGATCGTATTCGCCTTGGATAATGCCCCTGAAGCCACGTATCGTGTCCTTCAGCGAGACGTATTTGCCGGCGGCGCCGGTGAAGGTCTCTGCCACGAAGAAGGGCTGGGAGAGGAAACGGGCCACTTTACGCGCCCGGGCGACTACCGCCTTGTCTTCCTCGGACAGTTCGTCCATGCCGAGGATGGCGATGATGTCCTTGAGCTCTTTGTAACGCTGAAGAACCGACTGCACGCCGCGGGCCACTTCGTAGTGATCGGCGCCGATGATGTTCGGATCGAGCAGGCGCGAGGTCGAATCCAGCGGATCCACGGCCGGGTAGATGCCCTGTTCGGCGATGGCACGGCTCAGAACCAGGGTCGCGTCGAGGTGGGCAAAAGTCGTTGCCGGGGACGGGTCCGTCAGGTCGTCTGCGGGGACGTACACGGCCTGGAAGGACGTGATGGAACCGGTCTTGGTCGACGTGATGCGTTCCTGCAGAATGCCCATTTCCAGTGCGAGCGTCGGCTGGTAGCCCACGGCCGAGGGCATGCGGCCCAGCAAGGCGGAGACTTCGGTTCCGGCCAGCGTGTAACGGTAGATGTTGTCGATGAACATGAGGACGTCGCGGCCTTCGTCACGGAAACCCTCGGCGATGGTCAGGCCGGTCAGGGCGACGCGCAGCCTGTTTCCGGGCGGCTCGTTCATCTGGCCGTAAACCAGGGCCACCTTGCTGAGAACGTCCGCTTCCTTCATCTCGTGGTAAAAGTCATTGCCCTCACGGGTGCGCTCACCCACGCCTGCGAACACGGAGAAACCAGTGTGCTCGATGGCGATATTACGGATCAGCTCCATAAGGGCCACTGTCTTGCCCACGCCGGCGCCGCCGAACAGTCCGACCTTGCCGCCCTTGGCGATGGGCATGATCAGATCGATCACCTTGATACCGGTTTCCAGCAATTCGTTGCCGCCCGCCTGGTCTTCGTACGAAGGCGCCTTGCGGTGGATGGGCATGCGCATTTCTTCGCCGATGGGACCGGCTTCGTCGATCGGGCGGCCCAGGACGTCCATGACTCGCCCCAGTGTTTTCTCACCGACCGGAACGGAAATGGCGGCGCCGGTGTTGGTCACGGCTATTCCCCTTTTCAGTCCGTCCGTCGAACCGAGCGCGATCGTGCGCACCACGCCGTCGCCCAACTGCTGCTGGACTTCCAGCATGATGTCGGTGCCTTCGACCGTCAGCGCGTCGAACACCTTTGGCATGGTGTCGCGGGCGAACTCCACGTCGACGACAGCGCCGATTACCTGAACAACTATTCCACCACTCATTGTCAGCTCCTAAGCTAATAATCCGGTCGGTGTGCGCCGCCTCAAACGGCAGCCGCACCACCAACGATTTCTGAAATTTCCTGTGTGATCGCCGCCTGGCGGGCCTTGTTGAAGACCAGGGTCAGTTCGTCGATCAGTTCGCCGGCATTCTCTGTCGCGTTCTTCATCGCGATCATGCGCGCGGCATGTTCGGAGGCGAGGTTTTCCAGCACGGCGTGGTAAACGTCGGCCTCGATGTACCTGACCAGCACGGTGTCCAGCAACGCCTCGGCGTCCGGCTCGTAAATGTAGTCCCAGATGTCGCGAATTTCCTCGTCATCGGTATCCGGCAGCGGCAGAAGCTGCTCCAGCACCGGACTCTGGCTCATGGTGTTGATGAACCTGTTGTACACCACGTAGACCTGATCGACGTTCTCCTCGCGGTAGGCGTCGAGCATCACCTTGATGGCGCCGATCAGGTCCTCGATCTGGGGTTTCTCTCCCAGGTCGAAAGCTTGAGCGGCGATCTCCACCTTGATGTTCTTGAAGAATGCCCCCGCCTTCTTGCCCAGCGTGACCAGGCTGATCTCGGCGCCTTTTTCCTGCCATTCACTGACGCTGCCGAGGACGAGTTTGAACAGGTTGTGGTTCAGCCCGCCGCAGAGGCCGCGGTCGGTGGACACAATCACGTAGCCCACTTTCCTGATCTCGTCCCGGCGCACGGTGAACGGGTGGCGGTACTCCGGGTTGGCCTTGCTGAGGTGGCCCATCACGCGGCGAATCATGTTCGCGTAGGGCCGGGTCGCGTTCATCAGATCCTGCGACTTGCGGATCTTGCTGGCCGAAACCATCTCCAGCGCCGAGGTCACCTTCTTGGTGTTCTCGATGCTCCGGATTTTCGTCGTAATTTCTTTTCCGCCTGCCATGTTCAGCTCGCTCTATTGCGTTCCCGGGTCAGTTCCAGGTGATTACCAGGATCCGGTCGCCTTGAAGTCTTCCAGCACCGCCTGGAGTTCGGACTCGAGTTCGTCATTCCAGCCGCCTTCGTCCAGGGCGCTCATCAGATCCGCCTTGACTGAGGCCACGTGATCGATCAGGGCGGCTTCGAAATCACCGATCTTGTTCAGCTCCACATCGTCCAGGTAGCCGCGGTCGGCGGCGAACAGCGAAACCGCCATCTGGCCGACGGACATCGGGCTGTACTGCTTCTGCTTCATCAGCTCGGTGACGCGCTGGCCGCGATCGAGCTGCTTGCGGGTCGCCTCGTCGAGATCCGATGCGAACTGCGCAAACGCCGCCAGTTCGCGGTACTGCGACAGGGCCAGGCGTACACCGCCACCCAGTTTCTTGATCACCTTGGTCTGCGCTGCACCGCCGACGCGTGAAACGGACAGGCCGGCGTGCACGGCCGGGCGGATGCCGGCGTTGAACATGTCGGTGTCCAGGAAAATCTGGCCGTCGGTGATGGAGATCACGTTGGTCGGCACGAAGGCTGACACGTCACCCGCCTGGGTCTCGATGATCGGCAGGGCCGTGAGGGAACCGGTTTTGCCGGTGACTTCGCCGTTGGTGAACTTCTCGACGTAATCCTCGTTGACCCGCGCCGCACGCTCCAGCAAACGGGAGTGCAGGTAGAACACGTCACCAGGGTAGGCTTCGCGGCCCGGCGGGCGGCGCAGCAGCAGCGACACCTGACGGTAGGCCCAGGCTTGCTTGGTGAGGTCGTCATAGATGATCAGGGCGTCTTCGCCGCGGTCGCGGAAGTACTCGCCCATGGTGCAGCCGGAATAAGGTGCGATGTATTGCATGGCCGCGGACTCCGAGGCGGAAGCGTTCACCACGATGGTATGCTCCATGGCGCCATGCTCCTCCAGCTTGGCCACCACGTTGGCCACCGTGGACTGCTTCTGGCCGATGGCGACGTAGACGCACTTGATGCCCGTTCCGACCTGGTTGATGATCGTGTCGATCGCAATGGCGGACTTGCCGATCTGGCGGTCGCCGATGATCAATTCACGCTGTCCGCGTCCGATCGGGATCATGGCGTCGATGGACTTGAGACCCGTCTGAACCGGCTGACTGACCGATTGACGCCAGATGACGCCGGGCGCCACTTTTTCGATCGGCGCGAAGCCGTCGTTCTCGATCGGGCCCTGCCCGTCGATCGGGTTGCCCAGCGCGTCGACCACCCGGCCCAGCAGGCCGCGGCCATGCGGCACCTGGAGGATACGCCCGGTGCATTTCACGGTGTCGCCTTCGGTGATGTGCTCGTATTCGCCCATGATCACCGTACCCACGGAATCGCGCTCGAGATTGAGGGCGAGGCCAAAAGTGTTGCCGGGGAACTCGATCATCTCACCCTGCATGGCGTCTTCGAGACCGTGGAGGCGAGCAATACCGTCAGAGACACTGACTACCGTGCCTTCATTGCGGGTTTCGGCCGAAATATTCAGCTCTTCAACGCGCTTTTTGATCAACTCGCTGATTTCAGATGGATTCAGTGTCGTCTGCATCGTCTTTTTTTCCCATGTGACCACCGCAGTCCCGGTGATCGATTCAATTAATCAATTGGCCAGACTCGTGGACAGGTTCTGTAACCTGCCGCGCAAGGAGCCGTCGATGACCTGGTCGCCGGCGTATACGACCGCACCGCCGATCACACCGGCGTCAATGTCGTTTTCCAGCTCTATTTCACAATCGAAGCGGCGCGCGAGCGCTTCCCGCAGCCTATCGGCCTGGTCCTCGTCAAGCGGAACCGCCGAAACCACTTTTACGCTAAGCCGCTTTTCGGCCTCTTCGCGCAGTTCCCGGTAGAGTGCGCTGACCTGCTCCAGCAATAGAAGGCGGCCGTTGTCACCGAGCACGGTAATGAAATCCCGGAACCGGGCATCGAACGCGTCGCCCGCGGTTTCGTTGATGATGTCCACCACCTGGCGGCTGCTCACGTGGGGGCTTTCGATCAGGCCCGCCATGGATTCCTCGGCAGTCAGTTCGCCGGCCAGGCTCAGCATCTCGTCCCAGCGCGCCAGGGCCTGCTCGCCCTGCGCCAGTTCGAAAGCCGCCTTCGCGTAAGGGCGCGCCAGTGTGGTCAGGCTGCTCATGCTCAGATCTCAGCGATCAACTTGTCGATCAGCTCGCGGTGCGTGTCCGGATCGACTTCTTTCTCGAGGATCTTGGAGGCGCCCAGCACCGCCAGGCTGGCCACGGATGAGCGAAGCTCCTCGCGTGCCTGGTTCGCTGCCTGCGCGATGTCCGCTTCGGCCGCGGTAACCTGCCGGCTCCGCTCGACCGTCGCTTCCTCTTTTGCCTGGTCCAGGATCTGCGTGTGGCGCTGGCTGGCCTGATCGACGATCTCGCCCGCCTTGTCACGGGCTTCACGGATCTGCTTGTCAACCTCCACCTTGGCGGACTCGAGTTCTTTCTCGGCCCGGTCGGAGGCGGCAAGGCCCTCGGCGATGCGCTCGCGGCGCTCGTCCATGGCCTTCAGTAGCGGCGGCCAGAGGAACTTCATGCAAAACCACACGAAGATCAGCATCGCCAGAGACTGCAGTATTAAAGTGGCATTGATGTTCATGCCGTACCTCGTTCAGATGATTCGGTTTACCCGCCCTCGGGCAGGCAGGATCGTTTTGCGGCGTTGATCAACCGCCCAGCGCAGCCTGCAGCTGGCCGACAAACGGGTTTGCGAACGTAAAGAACAGCGCAATACCCACACCGATCATCGCGACGGCGTCCAGCAAGCCGATTGCCAGGAAGAATTTGCCCTGCAGCATCGGCGCCAGTTCAGGCTGACGTGCAGAACCTTCCAGCAGGCGACCGCCCAGGATGCCCACACCGATACCCACGCCAAGCGCGCCCAGGCCGATCAGCAGGGCTACGGCGATTGCGGTCATACCAATTACAGTTTCCATCGATAACTCCCGTTCTCAGAAATTGCAGTTAAAAAATAAAAAGTCCAGTAAATCCGTTGTTCGTCAATGATGTTCGTGCGCCATGCTCAGGTACACGATGGTCAGCATCATGAATATGAATGCCTGCAGCGTAATCACCAGCAGGTGGAAAACGGCCCAGGCGAAATGCATCAGCTGGCCGCCCAGGAACGCCAGCCCGCCCACGAGCAGCATTTCGACTGCCAGCAGCAGCAGGGTCTGTTTCGTCGACAGGCGGCCCTTCAGGTTCAGCCACAGGGTGGCGCAAATCGAGGCAACGGCGAGCACCCAGAACCAGGCCGGGATGTGATCGCCGAAGATCGCGCTGAGACCGGCCGCGAACCAGGCGGATCCGGCCGTGAATACCAGGGCGATCAAAATGAATATGAGTTCGCCTGCGTACAGGTTGCCGAACAGTCGCAAGCCCAGTGAAATCGGCTTGGCCAGCAGCCCCACCAATTCCAGCAGCAGGTTCGGTATGAAAAATACGGCCTTGCCCACCGCGCTGTCGGATGCGAAGGGCTGTCCGGTCAATTCCTTGATGAAACCGCCGACGCCCTTGATCTTGATGCTGTAGTACAGAATCATCACGAAGACGGTGAGGGCCATGCCCATGGTGGCGTTCACGTCGGTGGTAGGCACGACCTTCTGGTAGTGGACGCCGGCATGGGTGGCGACCCAGGGCAGCCAGTCGACCGGTATCAGGTCCATGAAGTTCATGAAGAAGATCCACACGAAAAGGGTCAGCGCCAATGGCGCGATGTACTTGCTGGTGCCGTGGAAGGATTCGCGCACGCTGTTGTCCACGAATTCCACGATGGATTCGATGGCGGACTGAAAACGCGTCGGTACACCGGAATTGGCCTGCTTGGCTACTTTGCGGAAAAGAAAAAAGAAGAACAGACCCAGCACCAAAGCCCAGAACATGGTGTCGACGTGGAACGCCCAGAACCCCATGGCCTTGGCTTCCGCGGCGGAATGCGCAAATCCCCACGTGCCATCCGCGTGCTTGCCATACGTCAAGTTCTGCAGATGATGGAAGATGTATTCGCTTTGGGTGATTTTTTCGGTACCGCCAGCCATGCCGTATCCTGCTTTTTCCGCACCTTCCCGCTACTCCGGGAACGTGTGTTCAAATCCTTAAAATTCAAGTGCTGCCGGGTTCTTTCGTTAAGCCCTGAACGTCAGGGCCAGGCCGATCCAACCTGCGGCGAGCACACCGATCATGCCGATGAAAAAAAACCCGGCCGCCAGCGGTTTCACCCAGATGAAAACCGCGGCGCATACGACTCCTGTCAGGGCCAGCTTGCCAAACTCGGCCAGTGCCGCAGTGCGCAGAAAAGCCACGCTGTCGCCACCCATCCTTCGCATCACCAAAACGGTGAAAAACAAGCCCGGAAGAAACGCCGCCAGGCTGCCGAACATTGACGAATACGCCGCCACGGGACCGGCCAGAAAAGACAGTGCAGCCAATATCAGGGCGGCCAGGGACTGGATCCTCAGGCTTTTCAATTTACCTTCCAGTACTCCGTGGTTCTTTGACTTCGATCAGCCGGGTCGACAAGGTTCCTGGCTGGGGGCGGTCAAAGACCGCCTATTTTAGCAGTCTCAAATATACAAGAGCAATGGCCAGGCACGTTGTAAGAGCGAATAAATTCGCTCTCACAGCTTGGTTGGTGGTTTTTCAGTCGTCGAGGCCGAGGCGGTCGAGGATGCCCTGGAATTCGTCAGCGTTGTTGTAGGCGATCACAAGCTTGCCTTTGCCGGAAGCCTGGTGCTGGATTCGCACGCGGGCGCCCAGGACCTCGCCCAGGTGGTTCTGCAGGCGAAGGACGTCCGGGTCGGGACGGCGGCTGCCCTTTTTCTTGCGGGACTGCTGCAGGCGGCGGACGAGGTTTTCCGTCTCGCGGACCGACAGGCGTTTTCTGACGACCTCCCGTGCGGCCTGCACCTGAAGGTCGTCATCGAGCGACAGCAGGGCGCGGGCATGGCCCATTTCGATCAGTCGCATATCGACCATGTCCTTGACCTCCTGCATCAGCTCCAGCAGGCGCAGCAGGTTGGAGACGGCGGCTCGTGACCGGCCGACCGCGTCGGCCGCCTCCTGGTGGGTCATCCGGAAGTCGTCTATCAGCCGGCGCAGCGCCGTGGCTTCCTCCAGCGGGTTCAGGTCTTCGCGCTGGATGTTCTCGATCAGCGACATCGCAACAGAGACTTCGTCAGGCACGTCACGCACCACGGCGGGAATGTCATCGATGCCGGCCATCTGCGCGGCGCGCCAGCGACGCTCACCAGCGATGAGCTCGTACTCGTCCTCGCCCGTGGGGCGCACGACCACCGGCTGGACCACGCCCTGCGCCCGGATCGAATCCGCCAGTTCCGCCAGTTTCTCCTCATCGAACACGGACCGCGGCTGATAACGGCCCGGCCGGATGTCCTCCAACGGAAGGTTTAGCAGGGTTTCGCGGGGCTGGTTCTGGACTTCACGCAAGGTGGTCTGACTGAGCATCGAGCTCAGGTTTCGTCCGAGGACGGGTTTCTTTTTGCTGGTCATGATCTAAGCCAATCTCTGTGCAGCGTGGGTTTTCTCGTGGCGTCGCAGCATCTCGCCGGCCAGGGCTATGTGCGCAATGGCGCCCTTGGAGCGCGCGGCGTACAACAGCACCGGCAGGCCATAACTGGGAGCCTCGGCCACCCGGATGTTCCGTGGAACCAGCGTACGGTAGACCCGTTCGCCGAAATTTTCGATGAGCTGATCCGACACGGCGCTCGCCAGGTTGTTACGGCCATCGTACATCGTTCGCAACAGTCCTTCGATTTCGAGTGGCGGGTTGACGCTTCCGCGGATCTGTTCGACCGTGTTCAACAGCCCTGTCAGACCCTCGAGCGCGTAGTACTCGCACTGCACCGGGATCAGCACACTATGCGCCGCCGCAAGCGCGTTCAGGGTCAACATGTTCAGCGCGGGCGGGCAGTCGATGAATATCCACTCGTAACGTGAAACGACCGGCTCGATCGCCCGTTTCAGCGCAAACTCCCGCCGCTCCTGCTGCAGCAGCGCGATCTCGGCCGCCGTGAGATCGCCGTTCGACGGCAGCAGGTCGAACTCCAGGCCCTCGGGACGGAGAATGGTTTCTTCCGCGGATCGCTCGGCCAGCATCACCTCGCAGGCGGACATGTGCAGCCGCCACGGATCGATACCGCAACCGGTGGTGGCGTTTCCCTGCGGATCGAGATCGATCAGCAAAACGCGATAGTTCATGCTGGCGAAAGCCGCGGCGAGGTTGACGCAGGTGGTGGTCTTGCCCACACCGCCCTTCTGGTTCGCCACCGCGATGATTCGAGCGGGCATAGAGGTGCTTCTGTTCAGGGTCTCGGCCTGGGATTCATGCAATGACGGACATAATGACGAGGTGTCGGTCCTCTTGCAATCCCGGCACGGCAAGTTTTTCGATCGACCCGACCCGAACCCACTCAGGCAGGGCGTCGAGCTCGTTCCCGGGATATCTGCCCTTCATCGCGAGCAGGCGCGTTGACGGCGCGGCCAGGTGACGCGCCGCGCTGGCGAAGGAGGCCAGGTCCGAAAACGCCCGGCTGATGATGTCCTCGAATCCGTTCCGGGGCGAAAACGACTCCAGCCGTTCCTGGAAGGTGTGGGTGTTCTGCAGGCCCAGTTCGCGGCGGACGTGATTCAGGAACCGTATTTTCTTGCCCGAGCTGTCCAGGAGCGAGACCTCGATACCGGGAAACGCGATGGCCAGCGGAATCCCCGGCAGCCCGGCCCCCGTTCCGGCGTCGAGCAACGGTCCGCGGACCCAGGGAGCGACGGCCAGCGAATCCAGCAAGTGACGCGTGACCATGCGGCCCGGATCCTTCACCGATGTGAGATTGTAGGTCCGGTTCCAGCGTTCCAGCAGGAACAGGTAGGAGACCAGGTCGTCCACCTGTCCCGGGGTAAGCTGACCAACGGGCAGGTCCGACAGGCCGGTACGTAGTGCGTCCGCCAGTGATTCAGCGGAAATCATGGCGGATCAGTTGAGCCCGGCTGAACGCATCTCCGAGGCAATTTTCTGGGCGATGTCCCGCGCGCCGTCGGTGTGTTCCACGTCCTTGGTGAAGGTGACGATCTTCCAGATGGGCTTTTCTGTCTCCAGGTCGTAGTAGCTGGACTCCACGTAGGCCGTGGTTCGAACGTCGGCCCAGCCGGGACCCTGGCGGACCGTGTAGACGCTGGTCATCGGCATGAAATAGGGCCGGCCCCAGACGTAGCCCGTGCCTGTTCCCAGATATTGCAGCCAGTAGTCGGAACGCACGTAGCCTTCCGATTCGCCGCCGCCTGCATAGAACATCACGACGATACCGTCCACGCCGGCCTGCCTCAGAAGTCCGGTAGCGACTTCGGTATCAATCTCGCCGCGTATCCCGCCACTGAACCCCGGCAGTTCGCTGCTCGGCAACGCGGGCGTACCCTTGTCTGCCAGGATCCTGGCCACGTCGATCTCGACTGCCTTGCGCATCAGCGCCTCGGGCAACACGGCAATGACCGCCACTTTTTCCGGCTTGTGCTCAACGGGCTGATCGCTTTTCCAGCTATCCACCGTCTTGGTCACGGAGCAGGCGGAGAAGAGCAGCGATGATGCCAGGGCGAATATCAGGATAAGGCCGGTCCGGCTCGGGAATTCTCGTTTCATGGGATAATCCGCAAAAGCGCAAACGCACATAGTAACCCAAGGCCGCAGCGGCCGGAAGCCGGCGGTCAGATCGAAAGATCCAGCTCTTCCGCCCGGTGGCAGGCGACCCAATCGCCACTCTCCATGCGACGCAACGCGGGAACGTCGGCTTCGCACCGTTTCACCCGAAAGGGGCAGCGGTTGTGGAAAATGCAGCCTTTCGGCCGCTGAAACGGCGAAGGCATGTCACCCGTCAGCCAGCTGTCGTGCCTTGCGGCGGCCGCCAGCCTGGGATCGGGCAGAGGCACCGATTTCATCAGGGCACTCGTGTAGGGATGCAGCGGATGGCGGTACAGAGAGGTTTTTTCCGACACTTCCATCGCCTGGCCCATGTACATCACCAGGACCCGGTCGCTGATGTGCCGGACCACGGAGAGATCATGGGCGATGAAAATAAGCGCCAGGCCCAGTTTCTTCTGCAGGTCCTTGAGCAGGTTGATGATCTGGGCCTGGATCGAAACGTCCAGCGCGCTGACCGGTTCGTCGCAGACCAGCAACCGGGGGTTTAGCACCAGGGATCGGGCGATGCCGATGCGCTGGCACTGCCCACCCGAGAACTCGTGCGGATAGCGATTGATCTGGTTGGGCAGAAGACCCACGACCTTCATCATGCCGCGGGTTCGTTCCTCGACCTGCAGGCGTTCCATATTGGGATAAAACGTCCAGAGCGGTTCGGCGATGATGTCTCCGGCCGTCATTCGCGGATCGAGAGAAGCCACCGGATCCTGGAACACGATCTGCAGATCCTTTCTTTTCTGGCGCAGTTCCTCCTCCTCCAGGCCGGTGAGTTCCTCGCCCCGCCACATGACACGGCCGCGGTTCGGCTGGACCAGCCCCAGGATTGCCCGGGCGAGTGTTGATTTGCCGGACCCGGATTCACCGACTATCCCTAGCGTCTCGGCGGGATGCAGCTCGAAACTGATACCGTCCACGGCCCTCAGCTTCCGTTCCTTGCGCTGCAGGATTCCGCCCGTGAAGCCAGTGAAAGTCACCGCGAGATCCTGCACCCTGAGAACGGGTTTGCTCATCCTGCCTCCTCCGGATCATCCGCTTCCGGGCGTATTTGCCCGCCCTCCATCGGCAGGAAGCATCGGCTGCTGCGACCATCTTCCGACACCCACAGGGGAGGCCGTTCGTGGCATTGCCTGGTGGCCTCGCTGCACCGGTCGCGGAAACAGCAGCCCGAAGGCAGTTCCAGAAGGTTGGGTGGATTCCCGGGAATGGCCTGCAGCTCATCGTCCGAGGCGCGGTCCATCCGTGGGACCGATGCCAGCAATCCCCGGGTGTATGGATGCTGGGGACGGTAGAAGATGTCTTCGGCGCTCCCGGTTTCCACTGTCTCACCGGCATACATCACGATGATACGTTCCGCGTCCACCGCAACCGCCGCCAGGTCGTGCGTGATCAGGATCAGCGACATCCGGGTTTCTTTGCGGAGTTCACTGACCAGCTCGGTGATCTGGGCCTGGACGGTCACGTCCAGCGCAGTGCTCGGTTCGTCGGCAATCAGTAATTCCGGCTGGCACAACAGCCCAATGGCGATCATCACCCTCTGTCGCATGCCGCCCGAATATTCGTGCGGATATTGCTTGATTCGTTCCTCCGGGTCCGGAATCCGGACGGCGCGCAGCATTTCTATCGCGTGCTCACGAGCTTCATCGCGGCGCAGCCCCTGGTGGTGAATCACGACCTCGGTCATCTGCTTCTCGATGGTCAGGAATGGATTCAGGGACGTCATCGGATCCTGGAATATCATCGCAATGTGGCTGCCCCGGACCCCGTTCAGTTCCTTCGGCTTCATCTTCAGCAGGTCCTTGCCCCGGAACAGCGCCTCCCCGCTGACGCCCCCGTTTTCCGCCAGCAGGCCCATGAAGGACAGGAACAACTGGCTCTTGCCGGCGCCCGACTCGCCCACGATGGCCAGCGTTTCCCCTTCCTCGATCTCGAAATCCATGCCGTTTACGGCCTTGACCACGCCTTCGCGGGTGTCGAACCACACATGCAGATTAGAGACTTTGAGCAAGGACATCAGTAGCGGTCCTTGGGATCGAGTGCATCGCGCATGCCATCGCCGATGTAGTTGAAACAGTAGAGCGTCACGGTCAGGAACGCCGCCGGGAACACCAGTGTCCACGGGGCCGATTCCATGTCCTGCGCCCCGTCGTTCACCAGCGCACCCCAGGAACTCATGGGTTCCTGCACGCCGAGGCCCAGAAAACTGAGAAAGGATTCGACCAGGATCACCTGGGGAATGGTCAGCGTGACGTAGACCATAACGACTCCGAGCAGGTTGGGGATGATATGCCGCCGGATGATCGCCTGGTGATCCACGCCACAGGCCCTGGCGGCTTCCACGAATTCGGTGCTTTTCAGGCTCAGCGTCTGGCCGCGCACGATGCGCGCCATGTCCAGCCAGTTGACGGCTCCGATGGCCACGAAGATCAGGATGATGTGGCGTCCGAAAACTACCATCAGCAGGATCACGAAGAACATGAACGGCAATGCGTAAATGATGTCCACGATCCGCATCATTACCCGGTCCGTCAACCCCCCGTAGTAGCCGGCGATGGCCCCGTAGGTGACGCCGATGGCGAGGCTGACCAGCGTCGCTACCAGCCCGACCAGCAGGGAAATCCGCCCGCCCTCGAGCGTGCGGACCAGGATGTCGCGGCCTACCGCGTCGGTGCCGAACCAGTGCCCGGTTTCCAGGCTGGGCGGAGAGGACGTGTTGTCCCAATCCGTAAAATCGCCCTCCCAGCGCAGCAACATCGGACCGAACACGACCATAAGCAGCAGGATCATCATGATGATGCCGCTAACAACGGCCGCACGGTTTTTCAACAGGCGGTGCCAGGCGTCCAGCCACAGCGAGCGGCCGCGGACGTCCTCTTCGGCCAGCGCGGCCGCGAAAGGATCTTCGATGGCCCGCTCGGCCGTCCGCGCTTCAGGCTCGCTGCTCATTGCACCTCGTCATAACGGATCCGGGGGTTCAGCCAGGCATAGAGCAGGTCGACGATGAAATTCAGAACGACGATGACGATGCCGTAGAAAATGACCACTCCCATTACCAGGGTGTAATCGCGGTTCAGAGCACCCTGGACGAAATAGCTTCCCAGGCCGGGTATGGAATAAATTCGCTCGATGACCACGGAGCCGGTGATCAGGGCCGCAGTGGCCGGTCCCATGTACGAGATCACCGGCAGGATGGCCGGCTTGAGGGCGTGCCGCAGGATCACCACGGACTCCGGAAGCCCCTTTGCGCGCGCGGTGCGTACATAGTTGCTGTGCAGCACCTCGATCATGCTGCCCCGTGTCAGGCGCGCCGTGTAGGCGATTACCGGCAGAGCGAGGGTGATCACCGGCAACACCATGCGTTGCCAGGTCCAGTCCCATCCGCCGGCAGGAAGCCATCCGGCGTATACGGCCGTGCCGAGGATCAGCAGCGGCGCCACGACGAAATTGGGGATCGAGATACCGAGCATGGCCACGCCCATCGCGCCGTAATCGGCCAGAGAATTCTGCTTGAGCGCGGCCAGTGTTCCGATCAACGTGCCCACGACGAACGCCAGCAGGATGGCGAGGCCGCCCAGTGTCGCTGACACCGGGAACCCCTGGGCGATGAGTTCAGTGACCGTCCAGTCCTTGTATTGGAAGGAAGGTCCGAAATCGCCGGTAACGATCTGGCCGAGGTAGCGGAAATACTGCTGCAGCAGCGGTTCGTCCAGGTGATAGTTCGCGTCGAGGTTCGCGCGGATTTCCGGAGGCAGCACTTTTTCCCCGTCGAAGGGGCCGCCCGGGGCCACACGGATCAGGAAAAAGGCGATCGTGATCAGAACCAGCAAGGTGGGGATCAGTCCGAACAGGCGGACAGCCGCGTGGCGCACGACACCCTCCTGCCTCACTGCCGTTCCTCCGCGGTCCCTGACGGGCGTGATCTCAGCTTGAACATGTTCTGTGTCGGGTGATGGTCCAGCACGTTGTTGCGCCAGCCCTTCAGGTGCGGGTCGACAAGACGCTTGGTCACGTAAGTGAATATGGGAATGATGACGTGGTCGGACATCAGCGTGCGTTCGGCCTCGAACATCAGGCGCTCCCTTCTGGCCCTGACCCGCTCGGTTCCCGCTTCATCGAGCAGGGCGTCGAAGGTGCTGTTGCTGTACCCGTAGTCATTCCGGCCATACCCCGTGCGAAACAGTTCCAGAAAACTGTAAGGGTCATTGTAGTCGCTGATCCATCCGACCCTGAACACTTGGGTGATCACTTTCTGCTCCCGGTTCTGAAGGAAAACGCGGAACTCCTCGTTGACCAGCGTGGCGTGAACGCCCAGGGTCTGCTTCCACATCGAAGCGACAGCCAGCGCGATCTTCTTGTGATTCTCACTGGTGTTGTACCGGATTTCCACCCGCAGCGGCTGCTCCTCCGAGTAACCGGCCTGCTCGTAAAGCCGGCGGGCCTCGTGGTCCCTTTCCTCCTGGGTCCAGTCCGCGTACTCCGGCGAGAACGGCACGTAACCGTCGATGCCGGGCGGAACCAGGGCGAAGGACGGCTGCTCACCGAACTGCGTGACTTTCTCCGTGATGATGTCCCGGTCGATGGCCAGGATCAGTGCCATCCGCAGGGAAGGATTGTCAATGAATGGCTCCTGCGTAAGGTTGAAACCGAAGAAATACGAGCCCATCCACGGGCTGATGACGAGTTCTTCGGGGTAGTGCTTCTGCAGCCACCTGAACTGGTTGCTCGGTACCTCGTTGGTCCAGTCCAGTTCACCGGCCCGGAACTGCTTGACCTCCGTCGACCGGTCTTCCGTCGGCAGGTAGATCACCCGCTCGACGATGACCCGGTCAGCCTCACGGAAATTGGGATTCTTTTCCAGCTCGATGCTGATCCGTCGTTTCCATTCTTTCAGCACGAAGGCGCCGTTCGATACCAGCTGTCCCGGCCTGGCGAACTGGTCTCCGAACTCCTCGATGTTTCCGCGATGGACCGGGTACGCCACCGGGCTCGCCAGCAAACCCAGAAAATAGGGGGTCGGGCCGGTCAGCGTGATTTGCATCGTGAATTCGTCCAGTAGCGAGATATCGAGCTCCTCAACCGGCAAATCGCCGGCCAGTACCTCGCGCGCGTTCTGGATGGGCAGCAGGGTCCGGGCAGCGCTGGACGCCGTCTCCGGATCCAGGGCGCGCTGCAGGCTGTAAACGAAATCATCCGCCGTCAGCGGATCCCCATTGGACCAGAATACATCCCTGCGCAGGTAGAAAGTGTAGGTTCGTGCGTCCCTCGAAATGTTCCAGCGCAGGGCCACGCCCGGGACCAGCTTTCCTTCGGCCGACTCGCTCGTCAGCCCCTCGAACAGGTCACGCAGAATGTGCGAGGAGGGGATACCCTGGGCCAGGTGCGGGTCCAGCGTTTCCGGTTCCTCGCCGTTGCCGCGATGCACGACCTGTTCGTCCGCCAGCACCGAAGGGTCCGGCCGCCCGTCTTCGAGCAGCACCAGGTCGATCGGCTGCGGCCGCTGTTCCCGAGGCCGGCCGAAGTCACCTTCGCGTTCGCCGCAGGCAGCCAGCCAGAGCAGGCTGCACACCACGGCCGACAGTGTTGGGATCAAACGCTTCAAGGCCTCTCCGAAACCACCTCAAGATAGCGGGACAGGTGAATATCACGCACATTATCACTGAAACCACTGATGCGCGGGTTCACGAGATGTCGCGAAACGTAATAATAAAGCGGTATGACCGGCATGTCCCTCATTAAGCGGGTTTCTGCCCGGCGCAGCAGCTCCATTCGGGTACTGCCTGAAGTTATGGCAGCCGATTTCAGCAGCATGTCGAATTCGGCATTCCGGTAAAACGTGTTGTTCAGGGCGCTGCCGCCAATGAAGAGGTCGAGGAAACTGGAGGGATCCGCGTAATCGGCGATCCAGCCGCCACGGAATATCTCGGTGACCACCCCCATTCGCCGATTGTTTACGAACACCTTCCACTCTTCGTTCACCAGTTGCGCGTTCACGCCGAGCACCTGTTTCCACATGGCGGCCACGGCCACGGCGGTGCGGCGATGGATTCCCGAGGTGTTGTACCTGAGTTCCAGCAGCAGCGGCCCGTGGCGACCGGCGCCTGAGCGATCGAACAGACGGCGCGCCTCAGCCTCACGCTCCTCCCGGGTCCATTGCGCTTGTTCCATCCGGGCCGGTTCGTATCCGGCGATTCCCGGTGGCACGACACTCCACCCCGGCAGTTCACCCGCGCCCAGAACGGTGCGCACCAGGATCTCTCGGTCGATCGCAAGGGCCAGGGCCAGCCGCAGTTCGGGGGAGTGGCCCAGCACCGGGTGCCTGAAATTGATCCCCAGCCAGAAAGAACCGAGATAGGGAGCGATGCGCAGATCGGCGGCGAGGTTTTTCTCCAGCCACTGGTAACGGCCCGCCGGGATGGTTTCCGTGATGTCGAGTTCCCCGGCCCGGTAACGTGACAGTTCCGCGGAAGGCTCCTCGATCGGAAAATACTCTACTGAATCCACCCGGACCGATTCCGCGGAATGGAATCCCTTGTTGCGTTCCAGCTTGATGCTGGCTCGCGGCACCCATTCCTTCAGAAGGAAGGGGCCGTTCACGGGTGCTCTGAGCGGATCGTCCATCGAATCTGCATGCAGCGGATAACTGACCGGGTGAGCAAGGACCTCCAGAATCCACGGCGCCGGCTCCTTCAGCGTTACGTCCATGGTTCCCGGCCCGACAGCGGTGATTCCGATGGTTTCTACGCCCTGCTCTGCGCTGAGAATCTCGGCGACACCATATACGTTTTTCAACAGGCCGGCGGTGGCCGCAGCGGTTTCAGGCGTCAGTGCGCGACGCCAGGCCCGGACGAAATCTTCCGCCACTACCGGGTCTCCGTTCGACCACTGCGCCCCGGCTCGAAGTGTGAAGCGGTAACGCCTCCCACCGTCCAGCACCTCCCATGACTCTGCCTGGCCCGCGACCAGTTCCCCATGTTCGTTGAATGTGACCAGGCCTTCCCTGATATCCCGAAGCAGATTGACGGCGGCCAGGCCCTGTGCCTGGTGGATGTGCAGCGAGTCCGGTTCAGGGCCCAGCCCGCGTCGGACTTCTGACGCCTGGAGCGCTGGACTCACCGTCAATACGGCCGCGACGATCATCGCTTCGAGGCGCCTGGGGAGAGTGTGCATGGGGCTGTCCAGCCTGTATCGTCCGAGTTCCTGCGTGTATCCTAGGCAATCGGCCCGGGCTTTCCAATGGAATTTCCTGTCTGGCGCGCAATTTCGACCTGGTGTGTCCGGTCCTGATGACTCATCAAATGCTTCGGAGAGTGACCGTTGGCAGAATCAACCAACCTTACCATCGTTGACAGCCGGGAGGACCTGGTCGCCTATCTCGAAAGCGGATGCAGGCCCGAACAGGACTGGAAGCTGGGTACCGAGCACGAGAAATTCGGTTACACGCTGGACGACCTGAGGCCCCTGCCCTATTCCGGCGAACGCGGCATCCGGGCGATACTGACCGGCCTGGCGGAGCGCTACGACTGGCGGCCGGTCGAGGAGAACGGCCTGCCCATCGCCCTGCTGGACGATTCGGGCGCCTCGATCACACTGGAGCCCGGTGGACAACTGGAGTTGTCCGGCGCACTGCTCGACAACATCCACCAGACCTGCACCGAGGTGAACATGCACCTCATGCAAGTGCAGTCCGTGTCCGAACCCCTGGACATCGCCTTTCTCGGCATGGGTTTTCAGCCCAAATGGCGGCGCGAGGACATGGAATGGATGCCGAAAGCCCGCTACCGAATCATGCGGGACTACATGGCCAAGGTGGGCACCCTGGGCCAGGACATGATGACAAGGACCTGCACTGTCCAGGTCAACCTGGACTTCAGTTCAGAAGCGGACATGGTCCGAAAATTCCGCGCCTCCCTCGCCCTGCAGCCGATTGCGACCGCACTGTTCGCCAATTCACCCTTCACCGACGGAAGGCCGAACGGCTATGTCAGCTATCGCTCGCACGTCTGGGAAGACACCGACCCGGACCGTACCGGAATGCTGCCATTCGTTTTCGACGGCGACATGGGGTTCGAAAAATACACCGACTACATGCTCGACGTCCCGATGTATTTCGTCTACCGCGCGGGAGACTACGTCGATGCATCAGGCCAGTCTTTCCGCGATTTCCTTGAAGGGCGCCTGCCCGCACTGCCCGGTGAAAAGCCGACCCTGAAGGACTGGGAAGACCACCTGACCACAGCATTCCCCGAGGTGAGGCTCAAGCGTTTCCTGGAAATGAGGGGCGCGGACGGGGGGCCCTGGGCCAGGCTGTGCGCCCTGCCGGCAATATGGGTCGGACTGCTGTATCACCAGCCGTCACTTGATGCTGCGTGGGATATCGCCCGGGACTGGACCATGGAAGAACGGCTCCGCTTACGAGAGGAAGTACCCCGGCTGGGTTTGAAGGCCGCGGTCCGTGGCCGGACGGTTCAGTCCATTGCCCTGGAAATCATCGAGCTGGCCGGCCAGGGGCTGGCGTCCCGTGCTCGGCTCAATGCCGCCGGAGACAACGAGACCGGGTTCCTCGCGCCGCTGCAGGAAGTGGCTGAGCTTGGCCGGACGCCTGCAGAACGCAAACTCGGTCTATACCACGGCGAGTGGGGCGGTTCCGTGGACCCGGTGTTTACTGAGTGCTCTTACTGAATCACCCTGCATCCGCTGGCTGACTTACGGGCAGTCGCCGATGCGCTTGCCCTCCCAGTTCATGGTCATTTCCATGGCCTGTCCCTGGAAGGAAGCCGTGACCATGCCCTGGCCGGTGACCGTGTCCCCGGCCGACGTCGCTTCCCACTCACCATGCGAAGTGCCGCCTTCCATGGGGCAGTCGAACGACCATTTCATCGTGTCCTCGTCGACCAAGGCGGTCTCGAAGGTGCAGTTGGGATCCATGCCATCGCCATTGATCTCGTCTAGCGAAATTTCCGACTTCTCCATGCATTCGGTCACCGTCGTTACGCGCGGCTGGGGCATCATGGGCATGTTCATCGTCGATGTCATTTCCCACAACCCCGGCTCGACCGGGATTCCATCAGCCTGCACAGTCTGAATTCCGGCCAGCAACAGGCCGAGAATAAAAATCTTCTTGATCATGAGTTCTCCTTCCGGGACCTACGATTGCGTCCCGACAATGTACTGCGATTGAATTCAGAACGGAAGTTCGAGGTCCGGATTGATATCGAGCATCTGGGACCGGAAGCCCGCCTGGATGCGGATGAGCGCTTCCTCGGTCTCCGCGTCGAACCGGACCACCAGTATGGGCGTGGTATTCGAGGCCCGCACCAGCCCCCAGCCGTCCTGGAAATCCGCCCGAAGCCCATCGATCGTGTGGATCTCGGCGCCATCGAACTGGGCTTTCGACCTGAAGGCTTCGATGAAGGCGTGGTTTTCGCCTTCCTGCATCTGCACCTTCAGCTCCGGGGTGCTGAAGCTGGTGGGAAGGGCGTTGAGTATGGCCTCCGGAGGCGTCTCCGTGCCGCCCAGTATCTCCAGCAGCCGGGCCGCGGCGTAAATGCCGTCGTCCACTCCGTACCAGCGCTCGCCGAAAAAGAAATGACCGCTCATCTCACCCGCGAACGGCGAGTCGATCTCCTTCATCCGCGCCTTGATCAGGGAATGGCCGGTCTTGTACATCACCGGATTGCCGCCGGCTTCCTTGATGATCTTGGGCAAGTGACCGGTGCATTTCACGTCGTAAATGATGGTCGCTCCCGGAATGCGGTCCAGTACGTCCAGAGCCAGGAGCATCATGACGCGGTCGGGGTATATGATATTGCCCGCCAGCGTGACGACGCCCAGGCGGTCCGCGTCGCCGTCGAAGGCGAGACCGAGATCCGCGTCCATCAGGCGGACCGATTCGATCAGGTCATTGAGGTTTTCCGGATCACTCGGATCCGGATGGTGATTCGGGAACGTCCCGTCCACTTCGTCAAACAAAGGCAGGACTTCAACGCCAACCGCCCGGAGCGTCTCGGCCGCGCAGACGCCGCCGATACCGTTGCCGCAATCGATGACAACTTTCAGTTCGCGCTCGACGCTGATGTCCTCGGACACGCGCTGTATGTAGTCCGGGATGACGTTCCTGCGGCTGAGTCTCCCCTCGCCGGAGCTCAGGTCGCCTGTCACGATGCGCTCGTAGATGTTGCTGATGGCCTCGCCGTGCAGTGTATCGCCGCCGACCATGACCTTGAACCCGTTGTAATCAGGCGGATTATGGCTGCCCGTGATCATGACACCGGACCCTGCCGCCATTTCGAAAGCTGCGTAGTACAGAACACCTGTCGGAACCGCGCCGATGTCCAGCACGTCGCAACCCGAAGCCTGGATGCCCTCGATCATGCCATCCATCAGGTACGGACCGGACAGGCGGCCGTCACGCGCGACCACGACAGGCGCGACGCCACGCTCGAGCGCCAGGGTTCCGACCGCCTGGCCCACTTTCTTTGCCACGCCGGAATCCAGTGTCTTGTCGATCACCCCGCGGATGTCATATGCACGGAATATGCCCGCGATGAGTTCGACCGGTTCGTGCTTCGCTTCTTTCCTCTTACGCCTTTCGGCAATGTCATAATGGAGGTTGAGCAGTGGCGGCACCCCGTCTTCGGACTGGGTGACGGGGGCGGGCTCGTCCTCGCCGGAGGCCGCCGGCTTTTCTTGCTGCGCCGGCGGGGGGGCGGGAGGCGTTTCACCCAATCCCGCAAACTGCGCATCCGCCTGTTCCGCCAGGTCCCGAACAGTCGCCCTGGCCGGTTTCTCTGTCCTCTCCTCCTGTTTGGCCAGTTGCTCCCATTTGCGACTGCCCATGTACAGGAGCGCCGAAGTGCCGCAACACAGTACGCCGGTCAACAGCATCAGCAGAAAGGTGCCGGGTCCGATGAGGCCCACGTACGTCTGGAGGGGGAATTCAATCCGGAACATGCTTCCGGGAACCGGAAGCTTATCGGGCACCGCGTTCTGCAGGCTGGCGTCGCCCCATTCTGCAATGTGACTCAATGCCTGCCTGCCGTTGTACTGCGTCAGCCGGATGAACCCGAGGGAGGAATGGTCCGGACTGTAACCGGCCAGCAGGTAGTCCGGATCCATCTCGACCACCAGAATGCCCAGGATCTCTTCGCCGGAGCGAACGAGCTCCGAATCGAACAGCACCGGGGGCGTCCGCACATAATGAATCTGCATGGCCCCGCGACCGTTTTCAAGCGTGGACAGAATCATGTCGAATACCGCGAAGCCGCTGGGCCCGAGATCGGCCGGGTTCAGGTCGCGAACGTCGGCGGCAGTAACACGGACCTCCCGGATCTGCGGAATCCGGCCTTTCAGGTAAGACGAAAGGTCACCCGAGGTTTCCGGTTTTTCCAGTGCCCGGGCTGCGAGCGCCTGAACCTGGTCGTCCGCCATGACCCGCTTCAGGGACTGGATCGGTTGAACCAGGCCATCCACGGCCTGCCGCCCTTCCCTTTCCGCAACGTTCTGGGCGCCTACGTCACGCCGATCGGTAATGGACAGCCACACAGCCGCCATGATCACGGCGATGCCGAACAGGCCGAGCAGAAGGATGAGGCGCTTGTCGGCGCGCTTTTTCGTTGAAATGTGGGCGACGGTTTCGAGCGTTTTCTTCAAGTCCATGTTGTAGTCCCTATTCCTGCCCCGTATGCCCGAATCCGCCGCCGCCCCGGTTGGATTCCTCGAAATCCTCCACCACGTCCCAGCGTGTCTGAACCACGGGAACGAATACCAATTGCGCAATCCTCGCACCGGGTTCGATCGGGAACCCGGAGCTGGAACGGTTCCAGCAGGAAACGTAGACCTGGCCCTGGTAGTCGCTGTCGATCAGTCCAACCAGGTTCCCCAGCACGATTCCGTGCTTATGACCGAGCCCTGATCGGGGCAGGATCACCGCAGCCAGGTCGGAATTTTCCATGTGCATGGCGAACCCGGTCGGGATGAGATGGGTTTCGCCCGGAGAGACGGTCACCGTTTCTTCGACGCAGGCACGCAGGTCCATTCCGGCTGATCCGGGAGTCGCGTAATCCGGCAAGGGAAATTCAGTTCCCAGACGCTTGTCCAGTATTTTTATCTGGACGGGGTTCGCTTGTTTCAGTTCCATTGATGCTTTCTGCCACTTCCTCAATCAGCAGCCGTGCCAATTGCCGCTTACTTCCTTTTCCCAGATGTTTCTCACCGGCCGGAGTGAGTATCAGGATTTCATTCGTGTCACTCTCGAATCCGGAGCCGTCCTGGCCGACCCGATTGGCGGCAATCATATCAAGCCTTTTGCGCGAAAGCTTCTCGAGCGCGTGCTCCCGGAGCTTCTCCGTTTCAGCGGCGAAGCCGACGGTGAATGGCCCGTCGTCCAACGCGGCCACTTCCGCCACGATATCAGGCGTGCCCACCAGTTCCAGTTTCTGTTTCGGCAGGCCCTTCTTGATTTTCTGCAAAGCCGGCCTGGCAGGCGTGTAGTCCGCTACGGCCGCCACGCTGATGAATATGTCTGCGGATTCTGCATGACGCAAGGCTGAAGCGTGCATCTCAGACGCGGACCGGACATCCTCGCGCTCAACGCCTGCAGGTGTCTCGAGCTTAACGGGGCCCGCGAGCAGCACGACCTCCGCCCCTGCCGCCGCGGCTGCTTCTGCGACCGCGAATCCCATTTTTCCGGAAGAACGATTTCCGATGTAGCGCACCGGATCGATGTTTTCGTAAGTGGGCCCGGCCGTTACGACGATCCGCCTGCCCTCCAGGTGTTTTGAGGATTCCAGTGCGAGGGCGGAAACGATCTCCGCCGGCTCGAGCATCCTGCCCGGCCCCGTGTCACCGCAGGCCTGGTTCCCGCTCGCCGGCCCCAGGATCCGGACGCCGCGCTCTTCCAGCACGGCGTGATTGGCCCGGGTGGCCGCATTCGCCCACATTGCCTGGTTCATCGCCGGCGCCAACGTCACAGAGGCCCGCGTTGCCAGGCAAATCGTCGACAGCAGATCGTCGGCCAGGCCGTGTGCCAGGCGTGCCATGAAGTTGGCCGTGGCGGGTGCAATCAGCACTTCGTCCGCCCAGCGGGCCAGTTCAATATGTCCCATGCCGGATTCGGCGGCTTCGTCCAGTAGTTCGGTGTGAACCGGCTTGCCCGAGACGGCCTGGAAAGTGAGCGGAGTCACGAATGCCCGGGCTCCCGCGGTCATCACCACCCTCACTTCCGCGCCGGCATCACGCAGGCGCCGCACGAGGTCAGCCGACTTGTAGGCGGCGATTCCCCCCGTGACCCCCAGCAATATTTGCTTGCCGCTCATGGTGTTCTGCTCCGAATGCGCTTTGAGAAAGCTAATAGCTTACATCCACTCGGGCCATTTTTCCGTAACACGATGCCGGCAGCGGAAGGACAATGCGGCCATGAGCGAGACAAGGCCCCGCGAAAAACTGGCCGATGGAGGCGTGCGGTCCCTGGACGACGTGGAATTGCTGGCCGTTCTGCTGGGCACCGGGGCGGCGCGTCTCCCGGTGACTGAACTGGCGGAACGCCTCTTGCGCGCTTTCGGCGGATTGCGAGGCTTGTTGCAGGCCAGCCGCGAGGCGCTCGAAGCGCAACAGGGCCTCGGTCCGGCCAAGACTGCCAAGCTGCTGGCCGTGCTGGAACTCTCGCGGCGCTACCTGGACGAGATGCTGGTCCGCGGCGATCCCCTGGAGAGTCCGGATGTCACCGAGCAATACCTGAAAACCGTTTTGCTCGATAACAGCAACGAAGTCTTCGTCTGCCTGTTCCTCGATACCCGGCATCGGGTCATTGCATTCGAGGAACTCTTCCAAGGAACGATCGACGGCGCGACCGTCTATCCGAGGGTGGTGGCCGAAAAAGCGCTGCAACACGGCGCCGCGGCGTTGATCGTGGCGCACAACCACCCCTCCGGAGTCAGCGAGCCCAGTCTGGCGGACCAGGCCATCACCCGCCGCCTGAAGGAGGCCCTGGCCCTGCTGGATATCCGGCTGCTGGACCATTTCGTCATCGGCGACGGGGCGCCGGTTTCCATGGCGGCCAGGGGCATGATCTGAAAGGGCGCGTCGTGCCGCGCTGCCCGTGAGAAATGACTTGCACAAAACGCCTGGATGCGCTATAAAGTGCGGCTGTTTTTCAGATTGTCTGGACGGGAATTCCCATGTCACGAGTTTGCCAGGTCACCGGAAAAAGACCTATAACCGGAAACAATGTGTCGCACTCGAATATCAAGAGCAAGCGGCGTTTTCTGCCCAACCTTCACAGCCACCGATTCTGGGTGGAGAGTGAGAACCGCTGGGTGAAGCTTCGCGTTTCTACCAAGGGATTGCGCATCATCGACAAGAAGGGCATCGATGCCGTGCTTTCAGACCTGCGGGCACGCGGCGACAAGGTATAAAAGGAGGATTTGAACCATGGCCAAGAGCGCAAGAGACAAGATTCGCCTGGTGTCTTCAGCCGGCACCGGTCACTTCTATACCACCGACAAGAACAAGAAGAACACGCCCGGAAAGATGGAGATTAAGAAGTACGATCCCGTCGTCCGCAAGCACGTCATGTACAAGGAAGCCAAGATCAAGTAAACGATGTTGGTTTTCCCTGAATGTAGAGCCCGCCTGCCCAGGCGGGTTTTTTTTGGCCCGCTGCACAGGCTCTCTTGATGCCGGAACTACCGGAAGTAGAAACCACGCTGCGCGGCATCGAGCCTTTCATGGACGGCCACCGCATTGAAAAGGTAATCGTCCGTGACGGCCGCTTGCGTTGGCCGGTACCCGTTGAGGTGGACCGGGCTCAGGGCCTGCGCGTGCTGGCCTGCCGGCGACGCGCCAAGTACCTGGTGATCGAACTGGAAGGCCCTGAACCGGGCGGACTGCTTATTCATCTCGGAATGTCCGGCTCGCTGCGGGTATGCGAAGCCGGCGACGAGCCGCGGAAGCATGATCACGTGGATATCGTGATGGACAGCGGTAAATGCATTCGATTCAACGATTCGCGCCGTTTCGGCGTCTTCGAATGGTGGGACGCGCCCGCACATCGGCACCGGCTGCTTCGCAACCTCGGGCCGGAACCACTTTCGGCTGATTTTTCGGGTCCATACCTGTGGCGGAAATCCCGAGGTCGAAAGGGTGCGGTCAAGAACTTCATCATGGACGGAAAGGTGGTCGTCGGCGTGGGCAACATTTACGCTTCCGAGGCGCTGTTCATGGCCGGTATCCACCCGGTCCGCGCTGCCGGCCGGATTTCAGCAGCCCGTTACGAGGCATTGGCCGCCGCCATCCGTGACGTTTTGAGCCGCGCAATCCGCCTCGGCGGCACCACGCTGCGCGATTTCGTGAATTCAGAGGGAAATCCAGGATACTTCGCGCAGGAACTCCTGGTGTACGAAAGGGAGGGATTGCCCTGTTTTCATTGCCAGGCGCCGGTTCGCAGGCAGGTGATCGGGCAGCGATCCAGCTACTACTGCCCGCGCTGCCAACGTTGAATCGTGGATTCTCAACCTCCGTCCGCTTCGCGTTCCAGGCGCTCCTTTTTCTCGTCCAGCGCCTTCATGTAGTCCTCTTCGAACTGTTCCATTTTGTTCAGGGTTTGAACTTGCGGACCAATAAAAGATTCTTCAGCCGTCGGGACTGGCGGTTCCGGCCAGAGCTTCCATATGGCCAGCGCGAGAATGATCAACACCAGCAGAAATCGCATTTCGCTCGAACTCCCCGGTCAGCCAGGATATTTCTATTCTAGCAGGTCGTCCTGGACTTCTTTTTCGCAAGGGCCCTGTCGTTCCAGCGGGTCGACCACCCGGATCTGCTTGCCGGCGTAGAAAACTTCCTTGAACTCCTTGCGACTCACGGACACGTAACGTTCGTTACCGCCGATTTCCACCTGCGAGCCTTCGCGCAGGGCATATCCGTCATCATCCACGCGGACCACCATCGTGGCTTTCTTTCCGGTATGGCAGATGGTTTTCAACTCATCTAGCTGGTCGGCCCAGGCGAGCAGGTAGCGGCTGCCTTCGAACAATTCGCCCTGAAAGTCGGTCCGCAGCCCGAAGCAGAGCACCGGAATGTTCAGCCGGTCGACGATCTCGGTGAGCTGGAAAACCTGCGCCCGGGTCAGGAATTGGGCTTCGTCCACCAGCACGCAATGAACGTTCTGATCAGCGAGTTCATTTTCGACGGTCGCGAGCAGATCGTCGTCGCCACCAAAGGCCTGTGCATTCGATTCGAGCCCGATCCGGGACTTGATCACCCCGACTTCGAAGCGGTTGTCCAGCACCGGCGTGAACAGCAGGGGCGTCATGCCCCGTTCGCGGTAGTTGTGCGCGGACTGCAGCAGGACGGTCGTCTTTCCTGCGTTCATCGCGGAATAGTAGAAGTAGAGCTTAGCCATCTTCCCTTTCGGATTTCTTCCTTTCCAGGTAATCGTGCACCAGAGACAGCGCCCGGTCTCTCTGCGTCAGGGCAAGCAGTACCAGCAAATCCCCTGCCTTGGCCCGACCCAGGGCCTCCGCGGTGGCTTCCGCCGGCCCCGGAAAGATCTCGATGACCTCCTCCGTTGTCCCGCAACGCAGGGCTTCCTTGCGGATGAGTTCCGGAACTTCGAAGGGCTCTCTTCCCCGCTCGTATCCCGGCAGTTCCGCTACCAGCAGTTGGCTGGGCTCGACGCTGCAGGCCGCCTTGACGAGATCGGCGATGTCCTTGTCGAGGCGGTCGCCGGCCTGGCCCATCAGCAGGATGACCCGCTCTGCGGGGACCCGCCTGATCGCGTCAGCCAGCGCTTTCATTCCGTGTTCGTTGTGCGCGAAGTCGACCAGGATGCGAATGACGCCGGCATCCTCCCGTAGCTCGAACCAGTTGCCACGGCCGGGATTGTCGTGCTCGTCTCCGCGGAACGCGGCCAGTCCTGCCCGGATGGCTTCATCGTCGATTCCCAGGGTAGTCGCGATACAAAGTGCGGCCAATGCATTGGCAACATTGTAGGTCACGATTCCGCCCATCGTGGCCGGTATTTCCTCCACCGGAGCCACGCGGCGACGATCTCCGGACCGTGCGACGACAAGCCAGCCATCTTCGCAGTATGCGGCGGCCGAATCCTCCACCAGCGATTGCGTGATCAGCGGATTATCGGCGTGGACACTGAACCAGGTAATGGGCTGTTCCAGCGTCTGCGCATAAGCGACAACGCCCTCGTCATCCGCATTCAGGACCAGGGGTGAATCGCCATGCAATGCCCGCCGGACGATGAACTTTGCGGGTATCAGCTCCGGAACCGTGTTGATTCCGTATTCACCGAGATGATCGGCAGCGACGTTGGTGACGACCGCCACGTCGGCGGCCTCGACGCCCACGCCGCGCCGCAGCAATCCGCCGCGCGCCACTTCCAATACTGCGATTTCCACATCGTGCTGACGCATCAGTGTGCGGGCGCCGCCCGTCCCTGAGTAATCGCCGGTATCGATAAGCCGGTCGCCGACCCGTATGAAATCTGTAGATGTCAGGCCGGCATTCAAACCGGCGGCGTTCATGATCGAGGCGGTCATCCGCACCGTGGTGGACTTGCCGTTGGTGCCGGTTACCAGCGCAACCGGGATGGATGCGTATCGGTTCCAATCGATGTCATCCACCTGCGGCAGGGCATCCGGGGGCCAGACCTGCGTTGTTTTTCCATAACCCAGTGACACTTCGTCATCATCCCAGAGGAAGGGCACACCGCGGCGATGCGCTTCCGCCTGCATGTCCAGCAGGGGGGGATTCCGTTCTTCGTCGAACAACCGGGTGAGCCGGGGAACCTCCTCGGCCGGATCAGGCTCATCACCACCAGCGAGTTCGGCAAGCGCGCAGAACCAGGCCACCTCATTGAGTTCGCACATCGAGTAGAGGACGTCGATGGGGGCCGAAATCAACAGGCTGGCTCCACCCTCGAATTCCCGGTAACAGGTCCGTTCGCCGGAATATCCAGCGGCGTCCAGCCAACGCCTGGCAGCCCTTTCCCAGGCTTCGATCACCGGCTCCTGCTGACCGTCGATCCGGACGTCGATAATGGCGCTTGGCCGTTCCCAGTAAAGGTTGGCCCCGGTCAGCCGCCTGCTGTCAGTCAGTTCGAGCTGCATCGAAAATCAATCCGATTCCTCGTCGATACGGGCGATGCGCACGCCGCGATCGTCCCGGATCAGCTCAGAACCCGGATCCAGCGTGAAGGCTTCGGGGTCTTCCTCAACGAAGCTCTGAATCGGCTTGTCCACGTCTCTTACCACGGCTTCGCCTTCGTCTGCCTGGTGTCCCGCCACCTGGGCCCAGCACCGTTCGATGTTGTCACCGAATAGCATCACGAGGTCGCCTTCGCGCGCCATGCCCAGGGCGGTATGCACCGCATCGATCTCGTCTGGAATGACATCGATACGCCGTTTCTTCACGCCTCGTTCCAGGAGCTGGTCGCGCAGCATTTCCGGCACCTCGGACCGGCCGCGCCCGCGCCGATTGTCGTCCGCCTTGCAGATGTAGTGGTCGTAATGGCCGGCGGCTTCGTCGGCGATCGCGAGGATGTCCTCGTCACGCCGGTCGCCCGGCGCGGCCAGGACGCAGATCCGCTTTCCGCCGACATCCAGACGGCTGACCAGCTGGCTGATACTGGCGATGGCGGCCGCGTTGTGACCGTAGTCCAGGATCACGCGGAAAGGAAGCTCGTCGAATACATTCATCCGCCCCGGCGCCTGGAATATGGTCGAATTGAAGGTCTGCAGGCCGTGCCGGATGTCCTCCAGCGACTTGCCCATGCTGAATGCGAGGGCCGCAGCGAACATCGCGTTCTGGACGTTGTGCGTCGCCTTGCCTTCCATGGTCGCCGGTATCAGGTGCGTCCACAGCACCTGGTAGTGCGTGCCGTTGTCATACAGCGTGATCATGTCGCCGGCGATGCCCTGTTCGAGAACCACGGCGCGCCCCCCGGCCCGGATGTGCTCCTTGACCAGCGCATGAGCGGGATTCATTGTCACGTAGCAGACGTGCTCGGCCTCGGTGTAGTCGGCCATCCTCAGGCAGAGCTCGTCGTCAGCATTGAGGACAGCCGTGTCCCGCGCTACCTCGATGGGAATCCGCTTCAGCTCGGCGAGTTGTTCCAGCGTTTC